>Ga0194037_1000015_pt1 | contig 140798 bp, 119 predicted proteins | sample JunL306m_MetaG_FD_148653 | JGI IMG/M metagenome (GOLD analysis project Ga0194037, IMG submission 148653) | Anoxic zone freshwater microbial communities from boreal shield lake in IISD Experimental Lakes Area, Ontario, Canada - Jun2016-L304-6m | ecosystem: Environmental > Aquatic > Freshwater >...
ACGCCCTGACGGCGCCCGGCGGGGCCGCGACATCCGCGATTCGCACCGAATTCGGCGACGGAATGCTGGACGCCGAAGGCGCGCTTGATCGGGTAGCAATGCGCCGGCTGGTCTTTGCCGAGCCCTCGGCGCGCAAGCGGCTGGAGGCGATCCTGCATCCGATGATCCGCAGCGAGAGCGATCGGCAGCTCGCGGCCAATTCGGCGGCCCGCTATGTCATCCTTGTCGTGCCCTTATTGATCGAATCCGGCGACTACCGCAAGCGCGTGGATCGGGTGGCCGTTGTGGACTGCGCCGTGGCAACCCAGATCGCTCGCGTGATGGCCCGCAACAAGCTGGCCCGGGACGAGGTTGAACGCATCCTTGCGGTGCAGGCCGCGCGTTCAGAACGCCTCGCCGCAGCCGACGATGTCATCGATAACGATGGGGAACTGGCCGGATTGCCCCCCCAGATAGAGTGCCTGCACCGGCAATATCTCGCGCTTTGCAGCCATGTCGGTTGAGGTTTGAACCGAATTGGGTCACAATCTCCAGAATTTACCATTCGGCCAGCGTGTGATCACATACGAATACCCTCTCAGCGAGCGCGTTCGAACGCTGTTGCGGCTCGAAGATCTGTTTGACAAAGTCACTCATTTCGCCGCCGCGGAAGGCGCCATGGAGCATCATGTTGCGCTCGTCGCGCTGTTCGAGATTCTCGAGGTTGCCGGCCGGGCTGAGCTGAAATTCGACCTGGTACAGGAACTCGAACGCCAGCGCCAGATATTGCTTTCCTTCCGCAACAACCCCGAGATCTCCGAGGATGCACTGTCCGGTGCGCTCTACGAAATCGAGCAGGCCAGTGCGCTGATGCTCGCCATGCATGGCAAGATCGGCCACTATCTGCGCGAAAACGAATGGCTGATGGCCATCAAGAATCGCGCCGCTATTCCCGGTGGTGTCTGCGAGTTCGACCTGCCGGGTTATCACTATTGGCGGCATCGCGACGCGGCGCTGCGACAACAGGACGTCCGCGGTTGGCTCGCGCCCATGCTGCCGATCCGCGACGGACTGGCCATCGTGCTGCGCCTGCTGCGTGCCTCCGGCCGGTCAGAGCAGAAAACGGCTCAGCGCGGCGCTTTTCAGCTCATGTTGAGCGGCCGCAATGCGCAATTGGTACGCCTCAAGACAGGACCGGGGGACCCCTGTCTGCCTGAAATTTCGGCCGGCAAGTTCGCCATCAACATCCGGTTTGTCCGCCCGGACATGGATCAGCGGCCGCGACAGGTCGACGCAATGGTCAATTTCGAACTGACGCTATGTAACCTGTAGGCCACTTTCCGGACATTGCACAACGTCGCAAAACACCCCGCCAAGCCCCGCCGTTGCGGGGTTTTTTGTTTCAGGACGTTGCACAAGGCGGCCGGACGGCGCCCGATATTTGCCTGGCTGCACGGGTAGCCGGCAAAGCAATGGGCCGATCAAACCAACGGACTGGCGTGTTGCGCTGCAGCAAATATTTCTTGACAAGACAAATCTCCCATCTACAATGAGGCCATGTTGCGGTGCACCATGCCTCTTCCTGAGGTTTTTAGAGGGGGTGAACCGCGAGCACCTAACAGTTCTTCATATTTCCAAGGAGATCACCATGTACAAAATATCCGAGCAACTTGCCAACGCCAACAAGGCTGGCGTCGAAACCTTCGCGACAATCGCTAACACGGCTTTCGCCAGTGCCGAGCGCGTCGCCGCCCTCAACCTCAATGCTGCACGTACCTTGCTGGAAGACAGTGCCGACAATGCTCGTGCCTTGTTTTCTGTAAAGGATGTGCAGGGTCTGGTTTCACTGCAAGACACGCTGGGCCAGCCGGGGCTGGACAAGGCGACGGCATACTCCCGGAGCGTCTACGACATCGCCACGCAAACCCAGGAGGCGCTCTCGCGAGTCGTCAAGGCGCAGTTTTCCGAACTCAACAAGAACCTTGGCCTGGCACTCGACAAGGCGGCCAAGACGGGTCCGGCCGGTTCCGATGTGACGGTGAATGCAATCAAGTCCGCCCTCTCCGCCGCAAATTCGGCTTACGACAGCATGACCGAGGCGGCCAAGCAAGCCACCGAAATGGCCGAGGCCAAGCTTATCGCTACCGCAACGGCCATCAGGGCAACCCGAAAGGCTTCGTAAGCAATTGCTGACGGTTTCCGCCAGCTCTTAAATTCGCAAGATTGCCATCCGGCGTCGCCGGATGGCAGTTGTCGTGCAGGAATCCGAACCGGGTTCCAATCCGACACCGCTGACGGCAGCACGCCGGTCAATAGCGGAAGAACGCACCAGATCCTCATTCTCATGGCAGCCCTTGCCGGTGTGTCCGGCTGGTGGTCGCCTGACCAGTAAAGGAGAAAACTTGACTGCTACTCTCTCGCAGAGATATCTGACAGCACATGGCACCAGTGCTTTCCTGAATTACCTGCACCTCGATGTGAAGATCGCCGGTCTGGTTCTAGTTATTCTTCTTGTCGGCGGATTGGTAAACAACACCGGCGCCATCCGCTCGATCGGCCTGGCAATGCCGGATCTTGCGTCATCGGCTGACGGGCCGCCTCTCGTCAGGGACACTGAAAAGGCCAAACCAGCGCTCACGCCGGCCATGAAGGCCGCTCTCGATTACGTCGTCCAGCGCTACCATGTGTCTGCCGAAGCGCTCCAGCCGGTATTCGAAACAGCCCAGACCGTCGGGCGCGAGCGCCAGATTGACCCCCTGCTGCTGATTGCGGTGATTGGCATCGAGTCCCGATTCAATCCCTTCTCCCGGAGTCCGATGGGAGCCTTGGGTCTGATGCAAATTATTCCGCGCTATCATCAGGACAAGATTCCGCAGCTGCAAGGCGAACGGCCGTTTCTGGATCCGGTCACCAACATTCAAATCGGCGCCCGGATTCTGCATGAAGCCGTCCAGCGGCACGGCAACTTGATTGAAGGTCTGCAGTACTACGCCGGTGCTCTTGACGATGACGAGCGAGGCTACGCCAACAAAGTGTTCGCGGAAAAACTTCGCCTCGAACAGGCACCGCGTCGCAGAGATGGCGCCAACGTCTGATTCTTCAACAGCCGAAGCCGCATCAGCCGGAGCAGCAAGTCACCTCGCACTTGAAACCGGCGACAAGCTGCAGCTCAGCCCGGGCCCGGATCTCCGAGACGCTTCTTGAGCGCCGAGACCTCGACTTCGAGGTCCGCTAAGCGCCGTTCAAGCCCGCTCAGACGGTCAGTCAGCGCAATTTCCTGCCGATCCTGATCGGCTCGACCCGGGGGTGCCTGCTCATTGGCCGCGCTGACCTCGCCGCTGAACAAGTGGGCGTAGCGCGACTCGCGCTTGCCCGGCTCGCGCGGCAAGCGCGCCACGTAAGGGCCGTCTTCTCGCAGCGCGAGCTGGTCCAGCACCGCCTCGACTTCCGTCACATCAGAAAACGGGCACAGCCGGGTGGCATGGCTGCGCAGTTCTCCGGGCGTCTGCGGACCGCGCAGAAACAGTTCGCAGATGACAGCCAGTTCCTGCGGTGACAGCTTCAGGGTGCCGTAATTGGTATTGCAGAAACGGTGCTGGTACTTGGGCACGCGGCTACCGAAGCCGCCATGCTCATTGACAAAATACTTCTTGATCAGCCCGTCGGTCACCTGCTGCACGTCGGCCTCGTCCAGATCAAATACCGGATCGCGGTTGCTGCGCTGATTGCACGCGTTGGTAAGGGCGTTGAGCGACAGCGGATAGTGCTCGGGGGTAGTGATTTCCTTTTCGATCAGGCAGCCTATGACACGGGTCTCATGCAGCGAAAGCTCAATATTCATGCCCGCCTCCGCCATGCGTCAGGCAACGGCCATCGCCGGATAATCCGTATAGCCTTCCGGCCCGGGGCTGTAGAACGTTGCCGGATTCGGCTTGTTCAGCGCTGCGCCGGCCCCGATGCGGGCAGGCAAATCCGGATTGGCGAGGAACGCCATGCCGAAAGCTACCGCGTCGACCTGCCCCGAGGCAATCGCGGCGTCCGCCTCTTCCGGCGTGTAGCCCATGTTGGCAATCAGCACACCCTTGTAATTCGCCCGAACCGGTGTCATCACATCGCCGGCTTGCTGACCGAAGAAATCGCCGCGCATGACGTGCAGGTAGGCCAGCCTGAAGTCGTTGAGGCGGCCGGCCAGCCATGCGGCGAGTCCGATCGGGTCGCTGTCTTTCATGCTGTTGTAGCTGTTCAAGGGCGAAATGCGCAATCCGACGCGATCGCTGCCCAAGACACCGGCAACCGCATCGATCACCTCGAACATCAGTCGTGCCCGGTTTTCCATTGAGCCGCCATAAGCACCGCCTCGCTTGTTGGCGCCGTCGCGCAGAAACTCATCGAGCAGATAGCCGTTGGCGCCATGAACTTCGACGCCATCGAAACCGGCGGCAGCGGCATTCTCCGCAGCCGCTCTGAAACCGGCTACGATGCCGGGCAGTTCGTCATCGCGGAGTTCCCGCGGCAGGACATACGCCTGCTTGCCCGCGGGGGTGAGGACTTCGTCGCCGGTAATGGCGATCGGGCTTGGCGCCACCGGTTGCAAGCCGTTATTGAGCAGCGGGTGGCAGGCCCGCCCGCCGTGCCAGATCTGGAGGAAGATCCTTCCGCCGGCGGCATGCACAGCGTCAGTGGTCAGCTTCCAGGCCGCGATCTGGTCGGCTGAGTAGATTCCCGGTTCTTTCCAGAATGACGAGTTGCCCTCGATAGCCATTGTGGCTTCGGCGATGATAAGTCCGGCACTGGCGCGCTGCGCATAGTGTTCCGCCATCAGCGCACTCGGCAAATGTTCGGCGCTGGCCCGGCAGCGGGTCAGAGGCGCCATGAAAATGCGGTTCGGCGCCGTGTTCGCACCGAACCGGAGGGGGCTGAACAAGGTAGTCATGGGCAGGATTCTCTCTGGTGAAATGGAAGACCGGAATACTAGCGCAAGCGACGCCTGATGCAGCTAAACTTTGCCCGACAATCGGGTGCAACATCGTCAAAGGAGGTCGCGCAATGGACAAGCGCTCTTGTCCCCTGTCCGAGGTCTACGGTCTCCTTGAACCGGGACCGGTGCTGCTGCTGACGACGGCGCACAAGGGCAAGTCGAATGTCATGGCGATGTCGTGGCACACCATGATGGAATTCGAGCCGCCGCTGGTTGGCTGCGTCGTCAGCGGCCATGACTTCAGCTTCGCCGCGCTCAAGGCAACACGGCAATGCGTGCTGAACATTCCCACGGCGGAGTTGAAAGACAAGGTGGTCGCCTGTGGCAATAGCTCCGGCCGGAGCGTGGACAAGTTCGCGCTGGTTGGCCTGACACCGCTGCCGGCCAGGACAGTCGGCGCTCCGCTTATCGCCGAATGCTATGCCAGCCTGGAATGCCGCGTGATCGATACGCGCCTGATGAACCGCTACAACTTCTTCGTGCTCGAGGTGCAACAGGCCTGGATCGACCCGGCCTGCAAGAACCCGCGCACGCTGCATCATCGCGGACGGGGTGCTTTCATGGTTGCCGGCGAGACGATCAAACTGCCGTCGAAGATGAAGTAGCCGGCGCTGTCCGGCGGCTCATCAGGCTCATTGAAGCCGGGTTTCCCTATGGATCTTCGAAAGAACTTCGCCCAATTCCCGGCTGTTTATGGGCTTGGTCAGATAACCATCGACGCCTGCATCCAGCCCCCTTTGCCGTTCGTGTGGCAGCGCAGCCGCGCTGAGTGCGAAGATCAGTGCTCTGGCGCGCTGCGGATTCGCTGCTTCGATGGTACGGATACGCCGGGTAGCCTCAAATCCATCCATTTCCGGCATCTGCATATCCATGAAGAGAAGGTCATACTTGTGCGGATCCCAGGTCTCGACGGCTTCAACCCCGTTCCTGACAACGGTTACGGTGTGCCCCAACTTGCCAAGCAACCCGTCAATGAGTTTCTGATTTACCTCATTGTCTTCAGCAACCAGAATCCTTAGCGACGTCATCTTCTCGTCCGGAGAAGGGCCGGTCACCGGATGTTCCGCCCCGTCCGGTTGGCCGGAATCTTTCCGGGCCGGAGCCAGGTCGAATGGAATCACAGTATGAAACGTGCTGCCCGTTCCAAGCTCGCTTTCAACCCATAGACGCCCGCCCATCAATTCCACAAGCCGGTTCGAGATGGTCAGGCCAAGCCCGGTGCCACCGTAGCGCCGGGTGGTCGAGGTGTCTTCCTGAGTGAAGGCATCAAATATGGCTTCAAGCTTATCCTTGGGAATCCCGATCCCCGTGTCCTTGACCGCAAAGTGGACTTCCACACGGGTTGCTTCGCTGCGCGCCAATTCGACGGTGAGCAGGATTTCACCGTGCTCGGTAAATTTCACGGCATTGTTGAGCAGATTTATCAGCACCTGGCGCAACCGCCCGGGATCGCCGAGCAACTGCTGCGGCACGCCGGGAGCGATATCCGTCAGCAGTTCAACTTCCTTTTCCTCGGCACGGATGGCGATCGGCTTGATCATATCGGCAATCAGTGCGGCCGGATCGAGGGCAATGAATTCGACGCTGAGCTTGCCGGCCTCGATCTTCGAGAAGTCCAGCACATCGTTGATGATCGTCAGCAATCCCTCAGCGGAAGACTTGACTATGTCCAGGTATTCGCGCTGCTCGCCCGTGAGTTCGGTATCGAGCGCCAAATCGGTCATGCCAATGATTCCGTTCATCGGCGTTCTAATCTCGTGGCTCATGCTGGCCAGAAAATCCGACTTCGCCCGATTGGCTTCCTCGGCACGAAGTACGCTCGCCTGCCAGCCTATCGCCATCTCTTCCAGATTGTCCGACTTCTCGAGGAGTTCCCGCTCAAGTTCCTTGCGACGGGCAATTTCCTGCGCCAGGGCTGTGTTGTCTTCCTGCAGTCGCAGGGATCGCCGGTGCTGGCGCTCTAATGCAATTGCGGCAAGCAGAAGCAAGAAAGGAAAAACACTCAGGGAATAGAGGAACACCCCGGAACTGATATTTCCATAAACCTCATCCCGGTCAATCAAGGTCACCAGGGAAAGCGGGGTGCCGGGTACGGCACTCCGAAGGGCCAGGCTGCGGGCAAAGGCCGCCTCAGAGCCGGGAATTTCGGAAGCGAGCGTCAGGGAGTCCTCCGGCAGTTGCAGCAACGCTCCGGCAAATCCCGCCCCCGGCGCCCTTTGGCGATCCGGAGCAACCAGGGTCCGCCCCTCGCTGGCCACCAGCAGCTCCTGGTACTTCTCCCTGCCTTGATCGTCGCCACTGGAAATCAGCAGCCGCGCCAGCAGACCGAGGTCACCGACCGTGACCACCACCCCGCTGAAGAGCCCCCTGTGCAGGACCGGAATGCTTACGACAATGTGCTGTTTCCCGGCGTCGATCAGCAGCTTCGGTTCCTTGTCGAAACCGGCCGGCAGAATCACTTTCGGCTCGGAGGGACTGGAGTCGGACAATGCTTCGCCGCGCTCGTCGTAATAGATGATGCGCGTATATATCGGCCTACCACGCAGCAGCGACTGCTCCATCTCCCGCCGGAAGCGGTCATCGATCGCCGCCAGGTTCGCGATAAGACCGTACTGCTGCGAGATTCCCAGCGCCTTGTTGACCAGATAGCTCTCGATCTCATGGCCTTCAGCCAGGTCCCTCGCCACGTGTCGCCGTTGCATCACGTGATCTCCGATGGCGGCAGCCCGGCGTTGGCTGTCCGCCACAAGCCGGGCATCTGTTGTAGAACGCAGCAGCGTTTGTGCGCCAAAGACGTTCCACAGCAGAATGAGGGTATAGACGCAGAAGGTAGCCGCGAGAATCAGCGGCCACCGCGATGATAAACGGCCGAACGGCGACATCGACTATTTCAGCGATTCCGGAAAGCGCTCGCCATTACGGCTTTCTGGCAAAGAACTCCGGGAAGTAGCGGCGAATGCCTGGATAATACTTGTCGACCAGCTTGTCATAGGTGCCATCAGCCTTCACTTTCAGAAGGTATTCATCGAAGGCTTTGCGAAGTTCCGGCGCATCCTTGGGAAAGGCCGCTGCAAGATCCTGGTGCTCCGAGACAGGACCGATGACCTTGATCTGTCCTGCCCACTTTTTCAGGTCGAGGATCGCATCGGGCACATCGAGCAGGGTCAGTTCCGCTTCCTTGTTGAGCAATGCCGGGACCATTTCGTTCAGGTTGGTGCTGCGCGTGTAGGACTTCAGATCGATGCCTGTGCCCTTAAGGCCGTAGTTGCCGGGATCGAGGCAGGTTCGCTCCATGATCAGCAGGCTGTTCTTGCCGATGATGGCCTTGGTTTCCTTGATGTCCTTGATCAGGTCCGGCGAACCCTTGATCGGCGTGAAATTGGAATTGGCTCTGGCCACCAACAGCACTTGCGATGGAAAGGTGGGCTTCGAGTAGAGCAGAACGGCCTCGCGCCAAGGCAACACCGTGAAGCCGGTCGCGATCATGTCGCCCTTGACGGGGAAACTGCCTTCGAGCGTGACTTCCGAACCCTTGCGCACGACATCCTTGCCGAGCAGGTCACGGATGACGTTATAAAAATCGGAGTATACGAGCGAGTACTTGACCCCAATATGCTTGGCAAACCCCTGGGTCAATTCCACGTCAAAGCCGTCGCCGGCACCGGTGACGAAGTTGGCGTACCTGATGCCGAGATGACGGAGTTCCCCCCGTGCCTGAATTTCCTTGAGGTCAGCCGCCCACGACGGAGCGAATACACCAAACAACACCGCAGCCAAAAAAACCGTCGAACACGTTTTACGAAATCTCATAGGATATCTTCCAATAAACAGATCAAAGGATTCTTGTTAATAAACCAGCGTCTTGTCAAGACCAAGCAAAAAGATGGCTTGCGTTAGGTCATACCCACTGCTGGAAAGTGTGAATGCCATCTGTCGATGGAGGCGGAGTCGTCTTCAGCGAGGATCGTTTTGGACATGGCGTGAATCAGTCGAAAGTGACAAGCGCTGAATTGCAGACGATGTTACGAGGGCGATACAGCGCTTGTCTCTAACCAATCCTTACTAATTTCAACGAGTTCTTACTGTCGGGCGCTCAGTCTTTGCTTACCGAATCGCCCCGGCTTCAGTAGACACGCCTTTGCCGAGTGAAACACTGATGCTACCAGAGTGTTTCACGCTCCGCGCTGGAGGAGATCTTATGCACGGTCAGATCTGCGCCGTTATATTCGTCTTCCGCATCGAGGCGTATGCCGACCGTATTTTTTAACAGGCCATAGACCAGAAGGCCGCCGCTCAGAGCCACCGTGATGCCTAGCGCAGTGCCGGCGAACTGACTCATGAAGGCGACACCGCCCATACCACCGAGCGCCTTGCTGCCGAAGATGCCTGCAGCCAGGCCGCCCCAAGTGCCACACAGGCCGTGCAAGGGCCAGACACCGAGCACGTCATCTATCTTCCAACGGTTCTGCGTCAGGGTAAACATCACGACGAACAAGCCACCCGCCACGCCGCCGGTGATCAAGGCCCCCAGCGGATGCATCAAGTCGGAACCGGCACAGATCGCCACCAACCCTGCCAGCGGGCCGTTGTGCACGAAGCCCGGGTCGTTTTTTCCGGCCACCAGAGCGACCAGCGTTCCTCCTACCATCGCCATGAGTGAATTCATCGCCACCAGACCGGAGACCTTGTCCAGAGTTTGCGCGCTCATGACGTTGAAGCCGAACCAGCCGACCACCAGAATCCAGGCGCCGAGCGCGAGGAAGGGAATGCTCGAGGGCGGGTGGGCTGAAATGCCGCCGTCTTTGTGGTAACGGCCGCGTCGCGCGCCGAGCAAGATTACCGCGGCGAGCCCGACCCAGCCGCCGACGGCGTGCACAACCACCGAGCCGGCGAAATCGTGGAACTCTTCACCAAAGCTGGCTTTGAGCCAGGCCTGGATGCCATAGGCGTGATTCCAGGCAATGCCCTCGAAGACCGGATAAATGAAGCCGACCAGCAAAAACGTAGCGGCCAACTGCGGACCAAAGCGGGCGCGCTCGGCTATGCCGCCGGAGACAATCGCCGGAATGGCGGCAGCGAAAGTCAGCAGAAAAAAGAACTTCGTCAGCTCGAACCCGCTTTTTTGCGCGAGGGTCTCGGCGCCGGCAAAAAAATGCACCCCGTATGCAATGCCGTAGCCGACGAAGAAGTAAGCCAATGTCGAGACCGAAAAATCCGCCAGAATCTTCACCAACGCATTGATCTGGTTTTTCTTGCGCACCGTGCCCAGTTCCAGAAAGGCGAAGCCGGCGTGCATGGCCAGAATCATGATGGCGCCGAGCAGGATGAACAGCACGTCGGCGGATGTCTTGAAATTCTCCATGATTGGGCTCCAAAAGGCCAAGGGAACGAATGGGAAGCTTGAAAGCAACGACCATTCCTGCAGCGATTTATCTATAAATCAATAGGATGGCCTATCGCCGCACGAACCAACGCACCACCTCGGTGCTACAAATCTTCTAACTGCACCGAAACAGGGAGCGCCGAGTCTGGTTGCGAGCTGAAAATCATGTGAGCGTCTATCTTGGTGCGTTGTTCGAAGTCGCCGGAGTTTGATAGCTCGTCGGCATCAGCACCCACATGCGGCCTTGTTGGCGCATTTTCCCGGCCTGATTGCCTGCATCGACGCCGCTGCCCCAATAGAAATCGGCTCGCACCACGCCACGGATGGCACCGCCAGTATCCTGCGCCAACATCAGGCGTGTAAGTGCTTGCTCGCTGTTTGGCCTTGTGGTGGAGAGCCATATGGGCGTACCGAGAGGAACATGCCGGGGGTCGACGGCAAGTGACAGTTCGGGTGTCAAAGCCAGCCCCATGGCGCCTTGCGGTCCGCTACCCTCGACCGGCAACTCGCGAAAAAAAACCAGGCTGGGGTTGGCGTTGAGCAATTCCGCCAGTCGCGACGGGTTGGTCTTGGCCCAGGCTTTGATGCCCTGCATCGAGGCTTGCGCGGCCTTGAGTTCGCCCCGGTCGATCAGCCAACGGCCGATGGAGTGATAGGGGTGACCATTCTGGTCGGCATAATTGAGGCGGACGCGCCGGCCGTCGGTGAGTTGCACCTGGCCCGAGCCCTGGATCTGCATGAAGAAAAGATCCACCGCATCGTCTATCCAAAGCAAGGCCTCATGTGAGCGCTTGCTTTCCTGTGGAGTCCATTCTGCACGGGAGTAATACGGAACCAACTTGCGCCCCTCAAGCCGTCCGCGCAGCCGCAGGTGCTTGAGTTCCGGGTAAAGTTCGGCCAGTTCAACCACAATCATGTCATCCGGCGGTCCGAAGACCGGATACGGGTAACTCTGGCTGACGCTGCGACTGCCCTTCAAAATCGGTTCGTAATAGCCGGTGATGAGGCCGCTGCGTGAGCCGTCCGGGTTGGTCAGGGCCCACGGCCGGAATTGCGTCTCGAACCAGGCCCGCAGGGCTGGCACGCTCTTGTCGCTTGCCGAGCGCGCTGAACTGCAAGCGGGCATCCACACGGCTTGCCTCTCCAGGCTGGTGCAACTGGCGAGGAATGCAGCGAACACAGGACCCGGATCGTCCTCATTCCAGCCCGGCAAATCGCTCCACTGGGCAAGCTGAAAAGGCTTCTCTGCGGATTTCGGTGATTCTGGCGCGGCACACACAGGACAGGTCGCGCAAGCGGCCGGCACCGGACAGGGCTCGACTCGGGCGTCGGTGCGGCTGGCAAGAGGGGCGCAGCCGGCCAAGGCCAGCAAGGCGAAGATCGCAGGGAGGAATCGAAACATGAATCTGCTAAAGTTCGATGCTTTCAAGGAGCCGCAAGCTTAACCGATGTGGGCTGCATTACCCGGACAGGCCATTCCAGTCATATCGTTGCCGGTGTCCCGGCAGGCCTGGCGCAAAGACATCCCAAGAGGTAGTGATGAATGACCTGACTCGCGCTGTTGCTCCCCTGATCGACCGGCTCGATGCTCTGTTCGATCGTCTTGAGGCGATTCTGCCGCCGCCCCTGCCGCCCCCGGACTGGTCTGCTGCAGCATTCCGTTGGCGCACACGCGCGGGTCGCGGCTGGCTTGAAGCGGTGAAGCTTCCTCACCGCATCCGGCTCGAGGATCTGCAGGGTCTCCAAGAACAAATACAGCGCATCGCACAAAACACTCGTCAATTCGTCGCCAGGCGCAGCGCCAACAACGTGCTGCTGACGGGGGCCCGCGGCACCGGCAAGAGTTCTCTGGTCAAGGCTGTGTTCAACCAGTTCTCGGCCAAGGGACTGCGCCTGATAGAGGTGGACAAGGATGATCTGGTGCACTTGCCGGAGATTGTCGATCTCATCGCCGGTCGCCGGGAACGTTTCATCATCTTTTGCGACGACCTTTCCTTCGAGTCGGGCGAACCCGGCTACAAGGCGATGAAAAGCATTCTGGACGGTTCGATTACCGGCATGCCCGACAATCTGCTGGTCTATGCGACATCCAACCGCCGCCACCTGATGCCGGAGAAAATGTCAGAAAACCTCGAGACCAAGTACAACACCGATGGCGACATCCACCCCGGCGAAACCACCGAGGAGAAAGTTTCGCTTTCGGAACGCTTCGGCCTCTGGTTGTCGTTCTATCCCTTCGGCCAAGATCACTACCTCGAGATATGCGCTCACTGGCTGGGCGAGTTCGGCCTGTCGCCGCAACAGATCGAAGCGGCGCGCGCAGATGCCCTGCAGTGGACCCTGATGCGTGGTTCGCGCAGCGGCCGGGTGGCGTGGCAATTTGCCCGCGACTACGCCGGCCGCCACGCCAAACCGAAGAAGTGAGCATCATTGAAGTCGCGGCTGCCGTCATCGAGCGGACGGCAACGGATGGCGCTACCGAGTTTCTTCTCGGACAGCGAGCGCCAGGCAGCTTCTACGCCGGGTTCTGGGAGTTCCCCGGTGGTAAGGTCGAACGCGGTGAAACGCCGCATGCCGCCTTGGTGCGCGAACTGTTGGAGGAACTTGGCATCAGGGTATTGCGTGCCGACCCCTGGTTGCGTCGCCAGCATGTCTATGAGCACGCCCATGTACGGCTCAATTTCTACCGGGTGCGGGAATGGTGCGGCGAACTGCACGACCACGTGCATAGTTCGCTGGCCTGGCAACGAGCCGATGCCGTAAGCGTAGCACCCATGCTTCCGGCCAACGCGCCGGTGCTCGCGGCCCTGATCCTGCCCGAATTCTATGCGATCACCCATGCCGGCGAAATCGGCATCGACGCCCAGTTGCTGGCCATGGTCCGCGCCCTGGAAAATGGCCTTAAGCTGGTGCAACTGCGGGAACCCGCGCTCGACCCGCCGCGCCGCGCCGGCTTCGTCCATGCCGCTGTCGATCTTTGCCATCAATATGGCGCGAAGGTGCTGGTCAATAGCGATGCCGGCCTCGCCGCTGCCGCAGGGGCGGACGGACTGCACTTGCCGGCGTCCCTGCTTGCGGCTCTGGTTGTGCGCCCGGATTTCGCGCTGGTCGCGGCATCCTGCCATTCGCCGGCCGAATTGGAACTGGCGGCGCAGGTCGGCTGCGACTTCGCGGTGTTCGGTCCGGTGCGGACGACAGCCAGTCATCCGGGCGCGGCAGGAATCGGTTGGGAGGGTTATGCAGCCGGGGTTGCCGTACCGCCACTACCGACTTTTGCCCTTGGCGGGTTATCTCGAATCGATCTCGATCTCGCGCAGCGCGCCGGTGCTCACGGCATCGCGGCTATTCGTGGCGCCTGGGAAAGCTGATCCCTGGCGCAGCGCTTACTCCGATTGATCTTCCGGATGCGGTTCTTCAGACGCTTCGACGCGATAACTGTCGGTGGCCCAAGCAACGAAGTCGATGCCTTTGCAGCGCGCCGAACAAAACGGCCGGTGGCGGTTTTCGTCAATCCATTCGACGTCCGTACCGCATTTCGGGCAGGCGACGATGCGTGGTGAAGCAGAACGACTTACAGATTGCACAGCGCAATCCCCCTAATCGCCGGAAACACTTGAGGCGCTCGACTAGAAAGAATTTAGACGTCGATATTGCGAGCGTACAGCGCGTTCGATTCTATGAAGGCACGCCGCGGCTCGACATCGTCACCCATAAGGGTAGTGAAGATTTCATCGGCAGCAATGGCGTCGTCGATCTGCACCCGTAGCAGGCGCCGCACCGTCGGATCCATTGTCGTTTCCCACAACTGCCCGGGATTCATTTCCCCCAAACCCTTGTAGCGCTGCTTGGCGAGGCCGCGCTCGACTTCATTCAACATCCACTTCATGGCATCGGCGAAACTTGTCACCGCCAGCGATTTCTCGCCGCGGCGGATTACGGCACCCTCTCCCATCAGACCGGCGATCATCTGTGCTGTCCGGCGAATCTGCAGATAGTCCCCCGAAAGAAGAAAATCCTCGTCGATGCGACCGGTGCGCAAGTTGCCGTGGCGCATGCGAATGACAGCAAGCATCCAGCGCTCATGCTTGTCGTCAAAGCGCGATTCGATACGGACTTCACCGGAAAGATGGGCGCTGATTCGCTCGGCGCTGTCGCGCGTTGCCGCCTCACCCGATGTATCGACTGCGATGTCGTAGGCAAGCAGGGCGTGCAACACCTCGCCATCGATGAAATCCGTAACGCGGCGGATAACGGCTTCGGAAAGCAGATAGGCGCGCGCCAGAGCTCCCAGCGCTTCACCTTCGACCACCGCAGCGCCCGCCCTCGGCGTCAGTTGTGTGCCGTCGAGCGCGAGGCGCAGCAGATGCTGGTTGAGCTCGTGATCATCCTTGATGTAGGTCTCGCTCTTGCCGTGCTTGATCTTGTACAGCGGCGGCTGGGCGATATAGATGTAGCCGCGCTCGACCAGTTCCGGCATCTGACGATAGAAGAAAGTCAGTAGCAAGGTGCGGATATGGGCACCATCGACATCGGCATCGGTCATGATGATGATGCGGTGGTAGCGGAGCTTGGCAATGTCGAAATCTTCGGCACCAATGCCGCAACCGAGCGCCGTCACCAGGGTGACAATCTGCTCGCTGGAAATAAGTTTGTCGAAGCGGGCCTTTTCAACATTGAGCACCTTGCCGCGCAGCGGCAGGATGGCCTGGAATTTTCTGTCACGGCCCTGCTTGGCGGAACCACCGGCGGAGTCGCCCTCGACGATGTACATCTCGCACAGCGCCGGATCCTTTTCCTGGCAGTCGGCCAGTTTGCCGGGCAGACCAAGACCGTCAAGCACCCCCTTGCGCCGCGTCATGTCACGTGCCTTGCGCGCCGCCTCCCGAGCACGCGCCGCCTCGACAATTTTTCCCGTGATTATCTTTGCGTCCAGCGGACGCTCCAGAAGATAGTCTGCGAGCTTCTGCGCAACTACTTCCTCGATCGCCGGGCGCGCTTCGGAGGACACCAGCTTCATCTTGGTCTGGGACGCGAACTTGGGATCCGGCATCTTTACCGAAAGCACACAGGCGAGGCCTTCGCGCATGTCGTCACCGCTGATTTCCACCTTGGCCTTCTTGGCGATCTCATTTTCTTCGATGTACTTGTTAATGACGCGAGTCATCGCAGCCCGCAATCCGGTGAGATGAGTGCCGCCATCCGACTGGGGAATATTGTTGGTAAAACAGAGCACCTGTTCGGCGTAGGAGTCATTCCACTGCATGGCGACTTCAACGTCAATATTCACCCCGTTCTGTACCGACACCCCGGAGGAGTGAAACACGGCGGGATGCAACACGGTCTTGGTTCTATTGATGTACTCGACGAAGCCCTTGACGCCACCCGAGAAAGCGAAGTCCTCCTCCTTGACGTTGCACTGGTCGATCAGCTTGATCTTGACGCCGTTATTGAGAAAGGAAAGTTCGCGCAGACGCTTGGCGATGATGTCATAGTGATATTCAACGCCGCCGAAAATTTCGTCGTCAGCCATGAAATGTACTTCGGTGCCACGTTTTTCCGTATCGCCTATAACCTTCAGCGGCGACACCTCCACCCCGTTCTGGATTTCTATCAAGCGATCCACTGCGTGACCGCGATTGAACTCCATGAGGTATTTTCTGCCGTCACGACGGATGGTGAGACGCAACCATTTCGATAAGGCATTGACGCAGGAAACACCGACGCCATGCAAGCCACCGGAAACCTTGTATGAATTCTGGTTGAACTTGCCGCCGGCGTGCAGCACGCACATCACTATCTCGGCGGCAGAGCGCTTTGGTTCGTGCTTGTCGTCAAACTTTATGCCGGTCGGGATGCCGCGGCCATTGTCGGTTACGGAAATCGAATTATCAGTATGAATTGTTATTGATATGTCATCACAATGACCGGCCAGCGCTTCGTCAATGGCGTTATCAACCACTTCGAAGACCATGTGATGCAAGCCTGTGCCATCGGATGTGTCGCCGATATACATGCCCGGGCGTTTTCTGACCGCCTCCAGGCCTTCGAGTTGCTGGATGCTGGATTCGTCATAGGCGTCTGCCGTGTTGCTCTCGATCATGGTGTTCTTTTCGTATTGAAAATCATATGCGCATCGGCATCACAACGTACTTGAAAGTCTGGTTGCCCGGCAGCACAAAAAGCGCGCTGGAGTTAGCGTCGGCAAGATGCAACTCGATGGTTTCATTACTGACGTTATTTAGAACATCCAGCAGATAGGTGACATTGAAGCCGACATCCAGGGCGTCGCCGCTGTAGTCGATTTCGATTTCTTCCTGCGCTTCTTCCTGTTCCGCATTGCTGGAGATTATCTTGAGGCTGCCCGGGGACAGCACCAGGCGAACACCGCGGAACTTTTCATTGGTCAATATCGCCGCTCGCAGCAATGAATGCAAAAGCGCATCACGCGACAGTTTGATCAACTTTGTGTGGTGCTGCGGTATGACGCGCTCATAATCCGGAAATTTTCCGTCTATCAGTTTCGATACAAGTTCGATACTGCCGAAACTAAAGCGGGCCTGAGTCGGGGTCAGGGTAATTTCAAGCGGATCGTCGTTGTCAGCCAACTGGCGGGATAATTCCAGAACCGTCTTACGGGGAAGTATAACTTCGATAGGTGCAGGTGAATCTGGCAGTATTTCAGAAGCGTAGGCGAGTCGATGACCATCAGTGGCGACCATGCGCAACTCATTGCCTTTGGCGACCAGAAGCAAACCATTGAGGTAATAACGAATGTCCTGTTGTGCCATGGCATATTGAACCAGGGCAAGCAGGCGCTTCATTTGTTTCTGGGTAATCGACAGCCGGGAGGGTTGGCCATCAGCGCTGCTCATGCGCGGAAAATCTTCAGCAGGAAGCGTCTGCAAGTTGAAGCGGCTCTTGCCAGCCTTCAACTGCAGGCGCTTGTCGTCCAGTGCAAGACTAACCTCTGCCGTTTCAGGCAAGGAGCGCAAGATATCCTGCAACTTTCGGGCACCAACCGTCATGGCTGCTTTTTCTGAACCCACGGTCGGCGTCTGCGTTGTGATCTGGATCTCGATGTCCGTAGCCAGCAGCGTGAGCTTTTCACCATCCTTGTCCATAAGGACATTGGAAAGGATAGGCAGGGTATGGCGTTTTTCTACGATTCCGCATACCGACTGCAAAGGAACAAGGAGTTGATCGCGAGGACCTTTAAATAGGAGCATATATAGATCTCTTATAATTAATAAGGGAAGCTCTTTGCTGTGGATAAATGCATATTTACTTTTAAATACAAAGAATTATTATATGTATAAGTCGGTTGAGAAGCTTTTGATTTGCTTGTTGATGATTGTGAATGAATTGCAGTCGAGCTGTTGATGTCAGAGGTTATCCACAATTGTTCCATATATTGCCTTGCGTACTTGCTCACAGCCTAGCTCTTGATCGTTTGCATCAAGACATGTAGATCATTATTGAGCCGGGTGTCCTTTCCGCGTAGGTCGATTATCGTTCGGCAAGCATGCATTACAGTGGTGTGATCGCGACCGCCGAAGGCTTCCCCTATTTCAGGAAGGCTGTGCGAAGTAAGTTCGCGGGTAAGCCACATAGCTATCTGGCGAGGCCTGGCTATCGCCCGCGTACGTTTTTGCGAATACATGTCGGCTACTTTTATTTTATAGAAGTCGGACACTGTTTTTTGTACGAGTTCAAGCGATATCTGCCGGTTGGTGGCGCCGATAATGTCGCGCAAGGCTTCCTTCGCCACTTCCAGATTGATTTCGCGACCGTGAAAACGGGCGTAGGCAACTACGCGATTGAGGGCGCCTTCAAGTTCCCTGACATTTGAACGAAGATTCTTAGCGATAAGGAATGAAACTTCATCTGAAATACTGATCTGCTCTGCTTCGGCTTTCTTCTTGAGGATGGCGATACGCATTTCAAGTTCGGGAGGTTCTATTGCAACCGTCAGCCCCCAGTCGAAACGTGAAACCAGTCGCTCTTCGAGACCCTGAACATCCTTGGGATAGGTGTCGCTGGTGATGATGATCTGCTTTTTTGCCTCTACCAGAGCATTGAAAGCGTAGAAAAATTCTTCCTGCGTTCGATCCTTGCGATTAAAAAACTGGATATCGTCTATCAGTAACAGGTCGAGCGAACGGTAGTATCGTTTGAAGGTCTCACGGGAGTTTTGCTGAAAGGCACGTACTACGTCAGAGAAATAGTCCTCGGCGTGCACGTAGCGAACTTCCATGGTTGGATTTGCGGCATAGATCGAATTGCCAATGGCGTGAATCAGGTGGGTTTTTCCTAAGCCGACCCCACCGTAAATGAACAGGGGGTTGTAGGACACCCCAGGATTCATTGCAACCTGTTGGGCGGCAGCACGGGCTAGATCGTTGGCGCGGCCTGTGACCAGCGTGTCAAAGGTAAACTCAGCATTGAGTCTCGTCTTTTCGTACGCCGGATCACCTGTCTTTACAGGTGTGACAGGTACCACCGAAATAGCAGCCGGGGTAGCCTCAGATGTTTCTGTTGCGAGAGAAACATCAGTTGCCGCATTTGCCACATCAAGGTTGATCTCAATCGGAACGGAAAAAAATTCAAGTCCGAGAGCTTCTATTTGGGCCAGATATCGCTCCCGTACCCACTGCATGACGAAGCGGTTGGGAGCAACGAGGCGAAAATGGGTAGGGCCGGCTCCGTCGTTTTCCAGGCGCAAACCTTTTATCCAGGTGTTGAACTGCTGTGCAGGAAGTTCCTGCTCGAAGCGGTTCAGACAGGCGGACCAGAATTCACTCATTGCGTTTGGATAGACCCGGGGCGAAGGGCAAAAGGATGTAGCGGTACAAATGCAACATCCTTATTGATGCCGGTTTGCATTCGCTGGAGGTTCATTCTAGCTGTTTCATCATTAGTTATCCACAGCCCTGTCAAGTTGTTCTCCTTGACAAATCGGCCGCAAAACGCTGTAATCCGCGGTTTTTCTTAATTCAGGGGATATTGCCATGAAACGCACCTACCAGCCTTCGGTTGTGCGCCGCAAGCGCACCCACGGCTTCCTAGTGCGCATGCGCACACGGGGTGGTCGTGCTGTAATCCGTGCGCGTCGCGCCAAGGGTCGTCATCGTCTCGGCGTCTGAACACCCGGCTTCGTTTCACTCAAATCAGCGTCTGCATCGGCCGGAGGAGTTTTCCGCCGTTATGGCGGCCCGGCGGGTGGTGCGCGGTGAGTGTTTTGATTTGCACTATCGTCGGGGCAGTTCTTATGGCGAAGCAAGGCTTGGCTTGATAGTGCCCAAACGGTTGGCGCGGGCCGCGTCCTTGCGTAATGCGATAAAGCGTCAGGGACGTGACGCGTTTCGCTTGATGGCGGTTGAAATTCCATCCTGTGACCTGGTTCTGCGTTTGAGAACGCCCGTCAAGGGCGTGAAAGCTCGAGATGGTGCCCAGCGAAAAGTTTGGCGTGCGGAAATTGAAACTCTCTTGAGGCGCCTGGCGGTTCAATCGCAATGAGATCCTGGCTTGTCTTCCCGCTGCTGCTGTTGATCCGCGCCTACCAAGTGGCGATCAGTCCAATGACTGGCAGCCGCTGTCGTTTCTGTCCGAGTTGCTCGGAGTATTCTATGGAAGCGTTGAGTCGCCACGGTTTATTCGGCGGACTATGGCTGGCTGCAAGGCGAATCAGCCGCTGTCATCCGTGGCATCCGGGCGGGTATGATCCGGTACCCTGATTTTTTCAGCGGCGCACTGTGCTCGAGGCTGAAAACGCTTCTTTTTAAAATTCTGATATGAGTCACTGCCGGGACAGTAATGGATAACCGACGATTGATCCTGCTTTTGGTGTTCAGTTTCTCGCTGATCATGCTTTGGGACGCCTGGCAACGGCAGAGCCTGCCGAAATCGACGGCGCCAACGACGACGATTCCCTCGCTGGCTGCACCGGCTGGCCTGGTGCCGGCCGTGCCGGAAACCGGCGCAAGATCGGTAGCCGCTGCTGTTTCCGCCACGGTTGCGGTTCCCGCAGCAGGCGTGGTGAGCGCAAAGATCAAGACGGATTTGTATGTAGCGGATATTTCTTCACAAGGCGGCGACATAACGCGGCTTGAGCTGGTTCGTCATCCGGACACTGAAAACAAATCAAAAAGTTTCATCCTCTTCGACAACGGGGAGAAGCATCTCTATTTGGCTCAGTCGGGGCTGATTGGCGAAGGTTTGCCGAATCACAAGACCGAGTGGAAGCTGGCGGCGGGTGATCAGGTGCTCAAGGATGGCGCAAATCAGCTCGACATTACGCTGGAGGCAACGACGGCCGGCGGAAACAAGGTGTTGAAGACTTATGTCTTTCATCGCGGCAGCTATCAGATAGACGTGCGTCACGAAGGGGTGGCAGTGGGCAGCCACGCCTATTACCAGATTACGCGCGACGGCAAGCCGGCAGAGGGTCAAGGCAGTTCCATGATGATGGGGGTAACGACCTTTACCGGACCGGCTGTTTTTACCGATACTGAAAAATATCAGAAGGTCGAATTCGCCGATATTCTGAAAAACAAGGCGAAGTTTGCTCAAAAGGCTGACAGCGGCTGGCTGGCCATGGTGCAACACTACTTTGTATCGGCCTGGTTGCCGCCAGCCGGCACGCCACGCGAGTTTTATATGCGCAAAGTCGGCGAAGATCTGTTTTCGGCCGGCGTCATTCTCCCGGTTGGTGCTGACGGCAGAAGCGCAGTATCGCTTTATGCCGGACCGCAGGAGCAGGACAAGCTCGAGAAGATCGCCCCGGGGCTTGATCTGGTGGTCGATTACGGTTGGTTGACGGTGATCGCTGCGCCATTGTTTTGGGTCTTGGGTGCGATACACAAATTGGTAGGGAACTGGGGTTGGGCAATCATTGGTCTGACTGTTTTGCTGAAGCTGGTGTTTTTTCCGCTGTCGGCCGCGAGTTACAAGTCGATGGCGAAAATGCGGGTGCTGACGCCAAAGCTGGTGAAACTCAAGGAAGCTTACGGTGACGACAAGCAGCGCCTGAATCAGGAAATGATGGAGCTCTACAAGAGGGAAAAGGTAAATCCCCTTGGCGGCTGCCTGCCGGTTCTGGTGCAGATTCCGGTATTCATAGCGCTCTACTGGGTGCTGCTGGGGACCGTCGAGATGCGCAATGCGCCTTGGCTGGGCTGGATAACCGACCTGTCGGTAAAGGATCCCTTCTATGTTTTGCCCCTGATCATGGGTGCCACCATGTTTATCCAGACCAGGCTCAATCCGACGCCACCCGATCCGATTCAGGCCAAGGTGATGTTATTCATGCCCATCATGTTTACCGGCATGTTCCTGTTCTTTCCGGCAGGTCTGGTTCTCTACTGGACGGTGAATAACCTTTTGTCCATCGCGCAGCAATGGCAAATCACCCGCTTGGTCGAGGCGGGAGAGAAGAAGTAGGCGAAGGAACTCCGGTCCTGATGGACCGGGGGGCTTGTCGGGGCAAATAGCCCTTGGGGGCAGAGAGACAGGATGGGATCGCCGCGCACTGGAATAATCGCCGCCATTGCCACTGCTCCTGGTCGCGGTGGGATCGGTGTGGTGCGGGTATCGGGCGCCAGCCTGTTGGCGTTTGCCGAGACTTTGACCGGCAGGTCGCCACAGCCACGCCACGCCACGCTAAGCGGCTTTCAGGGGAGCGACGGGGTCGTCATTGACCAGGGCCTATTGCTGTATTTTCCTGCTCCGCATTCCTTTACCGGTGAGGACGTGCTTGAACTTCAGGGTCACGGTGGTCCCGTGGTGCTGCAGATGCTGTTGGCGCGTTGCCTTGAGCTTGGCGCGGGCTTGGCCGGGCCGGGCGAGTTTTCGCAGCGCGCCTTTCTCAATGGCAAGCTCGATCTGGTCCAGGCGGAAGCGGTAGCCGACCTTATCGAGGCCGGCAGCGCGGCCGCTGCACGTTCCGCATTGCGCTCACTGTCCGGAGAATTTTCACGTGAGATAGCTGCTCTGGTAGCGCGCCTTGTCGAGTTGCGCATGTTGGTGGAGGCGACGCTGGATTTCCCCGAGGAGGAAGTCGATATTCTGCGGGATACGGACGTCGCACGACGGCTGTCGTGCATCGTCGCCGATGTGTCGTCGCTACACCAGCGCGCGCGCGCCGGCCGTCTGCTGCGCTCCGGTCTGCATGTGGTGTTGGCCGGGTTACCCAACGTCGGCAAATCGTCCTTGCTGAACCGTCTGGCAGGAGAGGAATGCGCGATTGTTACCGAAGTACCCGGGACGACGCGCGATGCAGTGCGCGAGACGATCGCGGTCGAGGGCATCCCGTTGCATATCATCGACACGGCGGGCCTGCGCGACACGGATGATGTGGTGGAGAAGATCGGTATCGAGCGGGCCTGGCGCGAAATTGAGCGGGCTGACGTGGTTTTGCAACTGGTTGACGCGCGAACTGGCGAGACGCCAGCCGACCATGCAATTGGCGTCCGTCTGCCAGCGAGCATTGAACGTATTGTGGTGGAGAACAAGTGCGATCTGGCGGGAAAGGCGGCGCTACGTTTCTTGGTCGAAGGCCGGGTGCATCTGCGTCTGTCTGCAAAGTGCGGCGAGGGCATCGGCCTGCTGCATGACGAGTTGCTGCGGGTGGCCGGTTGGAGCGGGCACGGGGAAGATGTGGTGCTGGCTCGTGAAAGGCATCTGGAGGCGCTAGGAATGGCTGTCGAAAAATCGGCGCTGGCGATGCGGCGACTGGATCAGATCGAACTCTGCGCCGAAGAACTTCGGCTGGCGCAGGAAGCGCTGTCACGCATTACCGGAGAATTTACGGCCGACGACCTGCTGGGGGAAATATTCTCCCGTTTCTGCATCGGAAAATAGGCGGGGCGACATGGCCGAAGTGGACCTGATCCTGTTGCTGGCGGCCGCATTGTTTGCCGGTTTCGTTGATGCCGTGGCCGGCGGAGGCGGCTTGATTCAAGTGCCGGCCTTGCTGATGGCGCTACCGGCGGAGTCTCCTGCGACCGTGTTCGGAACCAACAAGGTGGCGAGTATTTTTGGCACGGGCAATGCTGCGCTTCGTTATGCCAGACGTATTTGCATACCCTGGCGGATCGTCTTGCCCGCTGCTGCGGCGGCTTTCCTGTTCTCGTTTGTCGGCGGCATGGCGGTAGCCTGGCTGCCCAAGGCTGTGGTTCGTCCGCTGGTGCTCGTGCTGTTGCTCCTGGTTATGGTCTATACCGTGGTCAAGCCGGATTTCGGCGTGGTAAGCGGTTCGCAATTGGCGCCCGGATTGGAGCGGCCGCGTGCGCTGTTGATGGGCGCTTTAGTGGGCTTCTACGATGGTTTTTTCGGGCCCGGGGCAGGCAGTTTCATGATTTTCGGTTTTGTGCGCTTGTTCCGGCTCGATTTTTTGCATGCGTCAAGTGCTGCCAAGGTGGTAAATTTCGCCACCAATGCTGCGGCACTCGCGTATTTCGTCCCGAGCGGGCATGTGCTCTGGGTCACCGGGCTGGCGATGGCGGCATTCAACATTGCCGGAGCGCTGCTTGGCGCCGGTCTGGCTTTGCGCCACGGCAGCGGTTTCGTCCGCGGTGTTTTTATTTTGGTGGCGTCGGTGTTGATTGTTCGTCTGGGGTATGACACATTTACCTGAGGCGGTGTTGCAGAAAGCACTTGATGGTTGCCGACTAGGGCCGGAAGAGTTGCCAGGGTTTCGAGCCGGTCAGCGGGTGGCGTAGCGTAATTCATGCATATTTGTCATTGTCGCCCTGTGCGCTTGCATAGGGTTAATCGAACGGGGAGGAGACCCTTACATGAAGCTCAATAAACTTGTCGTCGCGGCAGCCGCTGCTTTCGGTGCGCTGGGTGTTCAGGCGGACATCACTGTCGGCGTTACTCTGTCTGCGACCGGTCCTGCCGCCTCACTCGGTATTCCCGAGAAAAACACGATCGCCTTGCTGCCCTCCACCATGGGTGGCGAAAAGGTGAATTACATCGTTCTGGATGATGCGTCGGACACCACTACGGCGGTCAAGAATGTGCGCAAGTTGATATCGGAGAATAAGGTCGATGTCATAATCGGATCCACAATTACTCCGAATTCGCTGGCGATGATCGATGTCGTAGCGGAAGCTGAAACGCCCACCATATCCATGGCGGCGTCGGCGCGGATTGTTGATCCGGCGAACCCTAAGACCAAATGGGTATTCAAGACGCCGCAGCACGACCAGCACATGGCTACTGCGATTGCCGCCCACATGGCCGGGGGTGGCGTAAAAACAGTGGCGTTCATTGGTTTCAATGATGCCTATGGCGAGGGCTGGTATCAGGAATTCACAAAGTATGCGGATACCTACAAGCTCAAGGTGGTGGCCAACGAGCGATATGGCCGTGCCGATACTTCGGTGACCGGCCAGGTACTGAAAATCATGGCGGCCAAGCCCGACGCGGTGTTGATTGCGGGTTCCGGCACACCCGCAGCGATGCCTCAGGTTACCCTGAGAGAGCGGGGCTACGAAGGCAGGTTCTATCAGACGCATGGTGTGGCAAATAACGATTTCCTGCGTGTCGGCGGCAAGAACGTCGAAGGCACTTATCTGCCCGCAGGTCCGATGCTGGTGGCGGCGCAGTTGCCAGACAGCAATCCGATAAAGAAACCGTCGCTGGTGTACATCTCCAAGTATGAGGCGGCATATGGCAAGGGAAGTGTCGCTACATTTGGCGGGCACGCCTGGGATGCCGGGCTGCTGTTGCAGAATGCGGTGCCCGCTGCGTTGAAAAAGGCGCAGCCGGGGACGCGGGAGTTTCGTGCAGCCCTGCGCGATTCGCTTGAGGCCACCAAGGACCTGGTCGGCGTGCATGGCGTGTTCAACATGTCGCCCGCTGACCATCTGGGTTTTGACCAGCGTGCGCGAGTCATGGTGCGGATAGACAAGGGCGCCTGGAAGCTCGACAAGTAGCCGGTTGTTCCATGACAGGTGGATGGACAAAATGCGCACGGGGTAACGCTCCACTCAGTTCGAGTTGCTCCTCAGGGAGTTCTAAGCGGGCCTGCCGGCAGTTGAACGAAAGGCCCGGGTGTGCTTCCCGGGCGGCCCGGGTTCAAATTGGAATGGATCAATGGATCTGCAAATTGCTCTCCTGTTGGGGCAGGACGGGATTACCAACGGCGCCATCTACGCGCTCCTGTCATTGGCTCTGGTGCTGGTATTCACGGTTACACGGGTAATCTTCATTCCGCAAGGGGAGTTCGTAGCCTTTGGCGCTTTGACGCTGGCCAGTTTTCAGGCAGGGAAGACGCCGGGAACATTATGGTTGCTGATTGGCGCTGGAGTGGCGGTGGCGCTGGTTGATATAACGCTGGCTTTGCGTAGCGGGGTGTTCAGACGGATTCCAGGCATCGTAGGCTGGAATCTGGCTTATCCGGCCCTAGCCTCCGCCATTGTGTTCCTGCTTAAGCCGAGCGAGTTTCCCCTGCTGGCGCAAATTGTTCTTGCGTTGGCATTGGTGGTGCCGCTAGGGCCAATGCTTTATCGCCTGGCTTTCCAACCGCTGGCTGAAGCGAGCGTATTGGTGTTGCTGATTGTTGCTGTTGCGGTGCATCTCGCATTGGTGGGGCTCGGCCTGCTGTTTTTCGGTGCCGAAGGGTCTCGTACGCCGGCTTTTTCGGATGCGAGCTTTGATCTCGGTCTGGTTAATGTCAATGGCCAGACGTTGTGGGTGGTAGGTGCAAGCTTGTTGCTGATCGTGGTGCTGGGAGTGTTTTTTGAGCGGACGATCTATGGCAAGGCTTTGCGCGCGACTGCGATGAATCGCACCGGCGCTCGTCTTATGGGCATCTCTACGGTAATGGCGGGAAAGCTCTCCTTTTTGTTGGCGGCCCTTATCGGCGCTTTTTCGGGGATCCTGATCGCTCCGATTACCACAATTTATTACGACACCGGTTTTCTCATCGGTTTGAAGGGATTTGTCGGGGCCATTGTTGGAGGGCTTGCGAGTTACCCTATTGCGGCGGCTGGCGCGATCCTGGTGGGTTTGTTGGAAGCGTTCTCTTCCTTCTGGGCTTCGGCTTTCAAGGAGGTGATTGTGTTCACTCTGATCATTCCGGTATTGGTTTGGCGCTCGTTGACTACGCGTCATGTCGAGGAGGACGAGTGATGCGGCCACGCCTTCTGCTCGCCGGATTTCTTGGTTTGCTGTTGATTGCGCCTCGGGTGGTGTCCGAGTTCCACGTAACCCTGCTGAACTATATTGGTCTCTACGCCATAGTTGCACTAGGGCTGGTGCTGCTCACCGGGGTAGGCGGTTTGACCTCCTTCGGTCAGGCGGCTTTCGTCGGCCTTGGCGCCTATACAACGGCCTATTTGTCGACTGCGCAGAATCTTCCAGGCTGGTGCGTCGCTCTCGGCGGCTCACCGTGGATCGGACTGTTGGCGGGCATCGTGGTCACCACGCTGGTTGCCTTTGTGCTCGGTTTGCTGACACTGCGACTTTCCGGGCATTATCTGCCGTTGGGAACCATAGCATGGGGTATCAGTCTTTATTTTCTGTTTGGCAACCTGGAATTTCTGGGGGGGCATACCGGCATGTCCGGCATTCCGGCGCTGTCCCTCCTGGGTTTCGAGCTGAGGGAAAGCCGCAGTTTCTATTACGTGATATGGGCGGTGGTGCTGGTTGCGGTCTGGCTCACGCAGAATCTGCTGGATTCCAGAGAGGGTCGGGCGATTCGTGCGCTCAAGGGCGGGGTGGTCATGGCGGAAGCCATGGGTGTGGATACGGCCAGATCCAAGGTTGCCGTTTTTCTCATAGCGGCCTTGTTTGCAAGCGTCTCGGGTTGGTTGTACGCGCATTTGCAGCGCTTCGTCAATCCAACGCCGTTTGGATTGCATATCGGTATCGAATATCTGTTCATGGCTGTCGTCGGCGGTTCAGCTCATGTCTGGGGCGCGTTGGTTGGGGCCGGCGTCATTACCATACTCAAGCAATGGCTGCAGGACTGGCTGCCCAGGTTGCTCGGGGCTTCCGGAAATTTCGAGATGATTGTTTTCGGCGTCATGATGATCTTCGTTTTGCAACGCGCACGCGATGGTCTCTGGCCGATTCTGACGCGTTTTGTGCCACGGCGCGCAGCGAAGCGCGAACTGCCGCATGGGGCGCTGCTGCCGAAGAAGGCGGCCCCTGAGTTCGGCGAGGTGTTGCTGGAGGCAAAAAATGTCTTCAAGCGATTTGGCGGTCTGGTGGCAAACAACAACATGAGTTTGACGGTGAGGGCGGGTGAGGTAATGGCGCTGATCGGTCCCAATGGGGCGGGCAAGTCGACCATGTTCAACTGCGTGTCGGGTGTGGATTCCGCAACAGAGGGCGAGGTTCTGTTTCGCGGCGAAGTGGTAAGCGCGCTCAACTCACGGGAAATTGCCCGGCTGGGAATGAGTCGTACTTTTCAGCACGTGCGCCTTTTGCCGACAATGACTGTCCTGGAGAACGTGGCCATCGGCGGCCACTTGCGCGGCAGCAAGGGTGTGCTGCCGGCGATGCTGCACCTGGAGCGCGGCGAGGAGGCCAGTCTGTTGGCTGAAGCGGCCCGCCAGATCGTGAGGGTCGGCTTGAGAGATTCCATGTTCGAATTGGCGGGAAGTCTGGCTCTGGGGCAGCAGCGAACGCTGGAGATTGCCCGTGCCTTGTGCGCCGATCCATGTTTGCTGTTGCTCGATGAGCCGGCGGCCGGTTTGCGCTACCTGGAAAAGGAGGCACTGGCAGAGCTTCTGCGCAAGCTGCGAGGGGAGGGCATGGGCATTCTGTTGGTTGAGCATGACATGGATTTTGTAATGGGCCTGGCTGACCGTGTGGTGGTCATGGAGTTTGGCGAAAAGATCGCTGAGGGTCTGCCCGAGGAGGTGCAGTGCGATCCTGCCGTGGTTGAGGCTTATCTCGGAGGAGTCGATTGATGAGCGAAGCCAGGAACATCCTCGAGGTTGAGGGTCTCTGCGTCTCCTATGGCAAAGTCGAGGCGCTTCATAGTGCCGGCATCAAGGTGGGGCAGGGGCAGATTGTGACGGTCATCGGCCCCAATGGTGCCGGCAAGACGACGATGTTGTCTTCGATCATGGGTGTGCTGCCCCACACGCGCGGAGTGATCCGTTTTCAGGGGCTGGAAGTTGGCGATGCCGAGGTGGAGCAGAGGGTGGCGCTTGGCATCAATCTGGTGCCTGAGTCACGGGCACTGTTTGGCGAAATGAGTGTCGAGGATAACCTGCTCCTGGGCGCTTTCATGAGGCATCGCCTGGGTCACCGCGATCACGAGCAAACCATGGATGAGGTGTTCCAGATATTTCCGCGACTCAAGGAGCGGCGAGCGCAGCATGCGGGAACCTTGTCGGGTGGCGAGCGCCAGATGCTGGCGGTGGCCCGTGCCTTGATGGCAAAACCCGCTTTGCTGATGTTGGACGAGCCGAGCCTTGGTTTGGCGCCGCTGATTGTGCGTGAAATTTTCCGGGTCATTTCTGATCTTAAGAGGACTGGCGTATCGATTCTGTTGGTCGAACAGAACGCGCGCGCCGCATTGCAGGTGGCGGATTATGGCTATGTGCTGGAAACCGGCGAGATCGCGCTGGAAGGCGCCAGCGACCAACTGATTGATGATCCGAAGGTAGTCGAGTCGTATCTCGGTTTGGGAGGTAGGCGCTAGGTTGTTGTTTCACGTGAAACAGGCTTTAGCTGGTTTCACGTGAAACAATCGGTCTCGCTGCGGTAGTTGGTCCTCGCTCGGGGCTCGGGGGTCACCTTCACTGAATCGGCGCTTTTGCAACCGGAGGCGTATGATGCGCCTCTTTTCGGTTTCTACAGAATCCGGCTAACGTCGGAGAGTCTTCCCCACCTCTGGCTATACAGGTCTCGCGGCGTGCACTTTCTTGATTCATTCGATGTGATTGTAATTGGCGGTGGCCATGCCGGAACAGAGGCGGCGCTGGCTGCAGCGCGTTCTGGCGCGCGGACCCTGCTGCTCACGCACAATATCGAAACTCTGGGCGCCATGTCCTGCAACCCGTCGATTGGCGGAATCGGCAAGGGTCACCTGGTAAAGGAGGTCGATGCCCTCGGTGGAGCGATGGCAGCAGCGGCGGATGAGGCCGGCATCCAGTTCCGTATCCTCAATGCCTCGAAAGGGCCGGCGGTACGCGCAACGCGAGCTCAGACGGATCGCCAGCTCTACAAGCAGGCTATTCGCAGCCGTCTTGAAAACCAGCCCAATCTGACGCTGTTCCAGCAGGCGGTGGATGATCTGGTCCTGAGTGGCGATCGCATCAGTGGCGTGGTGACGCAGTTGGGTATCCGCTTTCAAGCCGCCGCGGTGGTGCTGACTGCCGGTACTTTCCTCAATGGGTTGGTTCATGTCGGACTCAGCAACTACCCGGCCGGACGCTTTGGTGATTTCCCGGCGATCTCTCTGGCCCAACGTCTGAAGGAGTTGCGCCTCCCGGTTGGCCGGCTGAAGACCGGGACGCCGCCCCGTCTCGATGGTCGCAGCATTGACTATTCGCTGCTGCTGGCGCAGCCCGGAGATGATCCGCTGCCGGTGTTTTCCTTCCTCGGCGCGCGGCATCAGCATCCACGCCAGGTGCCGTGCTGGATCACTCATACCAACAGCCGCAGCCATGACATCATCCGCTCGGGACTGGACCGATCGCCGATGTTTACCGGCGTCATAGAAGGTGTCGGGCCGCGCTACTGCCCGTCGATCGAGGACAAGATACATCGTTTTGCGGGCAAGGACAGCCATCAGATTTTTCTTGAGCCGGAAGGGCTCGAGACCCACGAAATATATCCCCAGGGCATCTCCACCAGTCTGCCGTACGACATTCAACTGGCTCTGGTCCGCTCGATCCGCGGACTTGAGCGCGCGCATCTCACCCGTCCCGGCTACGCCATCGAATATGACTATTTCGATCCGCGCAACCTTAAAGACAGCCTGGAAACCAAGTCGATTGCGGGCCTGTTTTTCGCCGGCCAGATCAATGGCACAACGGGTTATGAAGAGGCTGCGGCGCAAGGGCTGTTGGCGGGAATCAATGCCGCGCGCAGTGCGAAGCAGTTGCCCTCGTGGTCGCCACGCCGCGATCAGGCCTACCTCGGAGTTCTGGTAGACGACCTGATTACGCGCGGCGTATCCGAGCCGTACCGGATGTTTACCAGTCGCGCCGAATACCGTTTGTCCTTGCGCGAGGACAATGCCGATTTGCGTCTGACCGAAATCGGCCGCGAACTGGGTCTGGTGGATGACCGGCGCTGGGATGTCTTCAACCGCAAGCGTGACGCTGTGGCGTTGGAAGCTGAACGGCTGAAAGCCACTTGGGTCAATCCGCGCCAGTTGCCCGAGGCTGACGCGGTGCGCGTTCTGGGACAACCGATGGAGCGCGAATACCGCCTGTTCGATTTGCTGCGCCGGCCGCAAGTCAGCTACGCCAGCCTGCTGACTTTGCCGGGCGCCGGTGCTGCGGTTGCAGCGCCCGAAGTGATTGAACAATTGGAAATTCAAGCCAAGTATCAGGGTTATATCGAGCGGCAAAAGGACGAGGTTGAAAAAAGTCTTGCGCATGAATCGCTATCGCTGCCCGACGACATCGATTACGCAAAGGTGCATGGCTTGTCCTTCGAGGTGCGGCAGAAATTCGCCCAGATGCGGCCGCAGACGCTCGGACAGGCGTCGCGCCTGCAGGGAGTAACCCCTGCAGCAATTTCGCTGTTGCTGGTCCATCTGAAACGGTATCAGGCAGCATGAGTGCGGCGGACCAGTTGCAAGAGGGCCTTGCTGCCTTGGCGCTTGACCTGTCGGCGGAGATGCAGTCGAGGCTGCTTGCCTATGTCGCGCTGCTGCAGAAATGGAATCGCACCTACAACCTGACGGCAATCCGCGAGGAACGCGAAATAGTAACCCAGCATCTGCTTGATTCCTTGTCCTTGCTGCCGGCACTGCCGGCGACGGTGCTTGCTGACCCGCCAGGCGGTATTCCCGCCACGCCGAGCGAAGCCGGTGAGAGTCGGCGACGGCGTTGGGCCGACGTCGGCAGTGGTGCCGGATTGCCCGGCATCCCGCTGGCCATCGCGCGACCGGATCTCGACATGACGCTGATCGAGGCCGTCGAGAAGAAAGCTGCATTTCAGCGTCAGGCGAAGATCGAGCTTGGCCTGACGAACATCACCGTTATCGGCGGACGCGTCGAAGACCAGACGGGCGGGCAGTTCGATGCCGTAGTGTCCCGCGCTTTTGCCGAGTTGGCGGATTTCGTCCGTCTCGCCGGCCACCTTCCGGCGCAGAATGGGCGCCTCTACGCCATGAAAGGTTTGGCTCCGGAAGATGAAATAAGGCGCCTGCCGCCGGGCTGGGCAGTGCTTGAGCGCGTGAAACTGCGGGTTCCCGGAATGGATGCACAACGCCACCTGATTGTTCTTGAGAGAGCCTGAGATGCACATATTTGCAATAGCCAATCAAAAGGGCGGGGTGGGCAAAACCACTACCGCCGTCAATCTGGCTGCCGCGCTGGGCGCCAACGGCCAACGCACGCTTCTGGTGGACCTTGATCCGCAGGGCAATGCCACCACGGGTTGCGGGGTCGACAAGCGCAACCTGCAAGCGTCCGTGTATCAGGTATTGCTCCGGCTGGCGAGTTTTGAAGACGCCCGGGTGCCGTCGCCTTCGGGCCAGTTTGATGTGCTGCCTGCCAACCGCGATCTGGCCGGTGCGGAAGTCGAACTGGTGGATCTCGAAGCGCGCGAAATGCGCTTGAAGACGGCGCTGGCGGCGCACCAGGCGGACTATGACTTTGTCCTGATAGACTGCCCGCCGTCGCTGTCGATGCTGACCTTGAATGGCCTGTGCGCTGCGCATGGCGTCATCATACCGATGCAGTGCGAATACTATGCACTGGAGGGCCTGTCGGATCTGGTGAACACCATCAAGAAGGTGCACGCCAACCTGAATCGGGACCTCAAGATCATCGGCTTGCTGCGTGTCATGTTCGAGCCCGGACGCACTTTGGCGCAGCAGGTATCGGCGCAACTGGAGGAGCATTTCGGCGACAAGGTGTTCAAAACCCTGGTGCCGCGCAACGTGCGGTTGGCCGAGGCGCCCAGCTATGGCGTACCCGGTGTTCTCTTCGACAAGGCAGCCAAGGGCTCGCAAGCCTACATGGCATTCGCCGTCGAAATGATTGATCGTGTCAATTCCTGGAAGGACAAGTCGTGACCCCACCAAAACAGAAGGGCCTCGGTCGTGGGCTTGATGCCCTGCTGGCAGCCAACAACACTTCCGAGATCCAGCGCCAGGAGATGCTTCCGGTCGGCACTCTGCAACCGGGAAAATATCAGCCGCGAACTCGCATGGATCCAGGCTCGCTCGAGGAATTGGCGGCGTCGATCAAGGCTCAGGGCCTGATTCAGCCGATCTCGGTGCGACCGGTAAGCAGCGGGCGCTACGAGATAATCGCCGGCGAGCGGCGCTGGCGTGCAGCCCAGATCGCCGGCCTGGCTGAAGTGCCGGTGCTGATCCGCGACATTCCCGACGACGCCGCACTGGCCATGTCGCTGATCGAGAATATCCAGCGCGAAGATCTCAATCCGCTGGAGGAGGCGGCAGGCATCCAGCGCCTTATCGACGAATTCCAGATGACCCACCAGCAGGCTGCCGATGCCGTCGGGCGCTCGCGTTCAGCCGCTACCAACCTGCTGCGCCTGCTGCAACTGGCGAAGCCGGCGCAGGACATGCTGATGGCCGGCGATATCGAGATGGGCCATGCCAGAGCCCTGTTGCCGTTGTCCAAGAGCGAGCAGGGGCGTATTGCCGCACTAGTGGTCGACAAGGGTTTTTCCGTGCGGGAGACCGAACGCATGGTAGCCCGGGAGTTGAATCCACCCGCCAGCGGCAACAAGAAGAAAGCCGATCGCGACCTCGTGCGCCTTGAAGAGGAGCTGTCTGATCGCTTCGGCGCAACGGTCAGTATTAGCGCAAATCGCAAGGGCGGAGGTGCCCTGACAATACGTTTCGGCAGTCTCGATCAGTTGGACGGCCTTCTCGCCCGCTTCGCCTAGCAGCCTGAATTCCCTTGGCCTGGAAGGTGTCGCCGTGACGGCTCGCAGCAGTTCATTTTCCGATGGCGCGCCGCAGCATAAAAATTTGACAACCCATGATCAATACCCTATATTCGCCGGCTTTCGGAGACGGCCTGGTCTTGTAGATGTTTAGGGCTGTTTTTCACCAAAGCGTTGCAACACTGCTTGCCGCCGCGCTGGCGTGGATTTGGGCGGGGCAGCATGCTGCTGTATCGGCAGGGTTGGGCGGTGCGGCGGTAGTGGTTCCGAACCTGCTTTTCGCCTTGAATCTCTGGACGGCAGCACGCAGCGGCAGGGCTTCAGTGGCTGGTTTTCTTGTAGGCGAGTTCATCAAGGTGGCGGCAACGTTAGCGTTGCTCGTGATTGTGGCGGAGGCGTATCGAGACTTGCACTGGCTGGCACTGCTGGCCGGACTGATCGTTGCGCTGAAAGCGAATCTGTTAGTGATATTGATTAAGGCCTGACTGACCATGGCAGCCGAGCACGCTCCAAACGCTTCAGAATACATCGTTCACCATTTGACGCACCTGAATAGCCTCGGACACAAGCAGGCTGCTCTGGTCGATTGGTCGGTATTCCATCTCGACACCCTGTTCTGGTCCGTTTCGCTCGGACTGGTGGCCGTGCTGATCCTGGCCCGGGCCGCCGCGAAAGCCACTTCCGGGGTACCCGGACGCTTCCAGGCCGCCGTCGAAATTCTGGTGGAAATGGTCGAGTCGCAATCGAAGTCGATCGTCCATGGCGACCGGACGTTCATTGCCCCGGTGGCGCTGACCGTGTTTGTCTGGATCTTTTTCATGAACGCCATGGATCTGCTGCCGCTAGATCTGCTGCCGCGCCTATGGGGCGGCGTATATGCCGTCGCCGGCCATGATCCTGCACACGCCTATCTGCGCATGGTGCCCACCGCCGACCTTAATGCCACGCTGGGCATGTCGCTCGGCGTATTGCTGCTTTGCATTTACTACAGCATCAAGATCAAGGGCATCGGCGGCTGGATCCATGAGTTGTTTACTGCCCCCTTCGGCAGCCACCCGGTTCTTTACCCGATCAACTTTGCCATGCAGATGATCGAGTTCGTTGCCAAGACCGTGTCCCACGGCATGCGACTGTTCGGCAACATGTATGCCGGCGAGCTTATCTTCATGTTGATCGCCCTGATGGGCGCGGCATGGGCAGGTACCGCGTCGGGCGCCTTGCTGTGGGTCGGCGGTGTTGTTGCCGGAACCATCTGGGCTATCTTTCACATCCTGATCATCACGCTGCAGGCTTTTATTTTCATGATGCTGACGCTGGTATATATCGGCCAGGCGCACGAAACCCACTAGCATTCTTTCACCTCAAATCTGTTACTAAAGGAGTTGTCATGGAACAAATCGTTGGTTTTGTTGCTCTTGCCGCCGGTCTTATCATCGGTCTCGGCGCTGCTGGCGCCTGTATCGGCATCGGCATCATGGGTAGCCGCTTTCTCGAAGCTTCGGCGCGTCAGCCGGAACTGATGAACACCCTGCAAACCAAGATGTTCCTTCTGGTCGGCCTGATCGACGCTGCGTTCATTATCGGTACCGGTATTGCCCTGTGGTATACCACTGCCAACCCGTTTCTTTCCAGCCTGCCCAAGTAATCGCCGTCCCTAACGCTTAAGGAGCGATTACCGTGAATCTGAACGCAACGCTGTTTGCCCAGCTGGTTGTGTTCCTCATTTTGGCGTGGTTCACGATGAAGTTCGTGTGGCCGCCCATCATGAAGGCACTCGACGAGCGCGCGGGCAAGATAGCCGACGGGCTTGCGGCCGCAGACAAGGCCAAAGCCGATCTCGCTCATGCGGAAAAGAAGGCTTCCGACGAACTGCGCAAGGCGCGCGAATCGGCGGCCGAGTTCCGCAGCGGCGCCGAAAGGCAAGTGGCACAGTTGATTGAAGACGCGCGCGCTGAGGGTGTGCGCATCGTCAATGCGGCGCGCGAAGCGGCCGAGGCCGAGGCGGGTGTTGCTTCGCAGCGCGCCAAGGAGTCCTTGCGCGAGCATGTGGCTGTGCTCGCGGTTGCCGGCGCCGAGCGCATTCTGCGCAAGGAGATCAACGCCAAGGCCCACGCCGAGCTGCTGACGCAACTCAAGTCGGAGCTGTAAGCAGCCATGGCCGAAAATGTCACCCTTGCGCGGCCCTACGCCGAGGCCGCGTTCCAGTTGGCCAAGGGCGGAAATGCGCTTGCGGCCTGGTCCGATGTGCTGTCGCGGCTTTCCGCGATGGCCGCCCGCCCGGAAATGGAAGAGTGCATCGGCAATCCGCGCCTGAGCCCTGTCCAGCTGGCGCAGCTCTGCCTCGATGTGGCCGCCTCTGATGCCGGCTCCGGCTTGTCAATCGACCAGCAGAACTTTGTCCGCGTGCTGGCCGACAATGACCGTCTCATCGTTCTGCCCGAGATCAACGAACTCTTCAATGAGCTCAAGCATGGTCATGAGGGAATCAAGGACGCCGAGATCACCTCGGCCTTTGTGCTCGATGAAGCGACACTGAAAACTCTCGTGGCCGACCTCGAACGCAAGTTCGGGTGCAGGATCCAGGCGACCGTCAAGGTCGATGCCGAACTTATCGGCGGCGTGCGTATTGCCGTCGGCGATGAAGTGATTGATGCCTCGGTCCGCGGCAAGCTTGCTGCCATGGCCACCGCGCTAAAGAACTAGGAGCAATTCCATGAACCTAAATCCATCCGAAATCAGTGACCTGATCAAGAGCCGAATCCAGAACATGCAGTTGGCCGCCACCGCCCGCAACGAGGGTACGGTAGTGTCGGTGACTGACGGCATCTGCCGCGTCCACGGTCTGACCGACGTGATGCAGGGCGAAATGCTGGAGTTTCCCGGCAACACCTTCGGCCTCGCCCTGAACCTGGAGCGCGACTCGGTCGGCGCCGTGGTCCTCGGCGACTACGAGCACATTTCCGAAGGCGACACCGTCAAGTGTACCGGTCGCATTCTCGAGGTGCCGGTTGGCCCCGAGTTGCTCGGTCGCGTGGTTAACGCCCTGGGCGAACCGATTGACGGCAAGGGTCCGATCAATGCCAAGCTCAGCGACAAGATCGAAAAGGTCGCTCCCGGCGTGATCTGGCGCAAGTCGGTGTCGCAACCTGTGCAGACCGGCCTCAAGGCCATCGACTCGATGGTTCCGGTCGGTCGTGGTCAGCGCGAGTTGATCATCGGCGACCGGCAGACCGGCAAGACGGCGGTGGCGGTTGATGCGATCATCAACCAGAAGGGGCAGAACATGTTCTGCATCTACGTTGCGATCGGCCAGAAGGCCTCGACCGTCGCCAACGTGGTGCGCAAGCTGACAGAGCACGGCGCGATGGAATACACCATCGTGGTCGCGGCGACCGCCTCCGACTCCGCGGCAACGCAGTTCATCGCCCCGTATACCGGCTGTTCCATGGGCGAATACTTCCGCGACCGCGGCATGGATGCGCTGATCATTTATGACGATCTGACCAAGCAGGCCTGGGCCTACCGCCAGATCTCCCTGTTGTTGCGTCGTCCGCCCGGCCGTGAGGCCTATCCCGGCGACGTGTTCTACCTGCACTCGCGCCTGCTCGAGCGTGCCGCCCGCGTTTCAGAAGCCTGGGTGGAAAAGCTGACCAATGGCGAAGTCAAGGGTAAGACCGGCTCGCTGACGGCGCTGCCGATCATCGAGACCCAGGCTGGTGACGTCTCCGCTTTCGTACCGACCAACGTGATTTCGATTACCGACGGCCAGATCTTCCTTGAAACCGACTTATTCAACGCCGGCATCCGTCCGGCCATGAATGCAGGCGTCTCGGTGTCCCGCGTCGGTGGTGCAGCGCAGACCAAGGCCATCAAGAAGCTCGGCGGCGGTGTGCGTCTGGCGCTCGCCCAGTATCGCGAGCTGGCGGCGTTCGCCCAGTTTGCCTCCGACCTCGACGAAGCCACCCGCAAGCAGCTGGAGCGCGGCCGCCGGGTGACCGAGCTGATGAAACAATTGCAATATGCGCCCCTCTCGGTCGCCGAAATGGCGGTCACGCTCTACGCGTCCAACGAGGGCTTCATGGACGACATCGATGTGTCGCGCATTCTTCCCTTCGAAACCGAGCTGCATCAGTATGTGCACCAGAAGCACGCAGACCTGATAAGCAAGATCGAGACAACCAAGGATCTGGACAAGGACGCCGAAGCACAGCTCAAGGCTGCGGTGACCGAGTTCAAGAAGTCCTGGTCCTGATCACGAGCCTCTGACGAACGGTTAACGAGGGCGATCATGGCAGGCAGTCAAGAGATCCGCACCAAGATCAAGAGCGTCCAGAACACGCGCAAGATCACCAAGGCCATGGAGATGGTGGCCGCATCCAAGATGCGCAAGGCGCAGGAGCGCATGCGCGCCGCACGTCCCTACAGCGAAAAGATCCGTCGCCTGGCGGCGAATCTTTCCCAGGCCAACGTCACCGAGTACCGCCATGCTTTCCTTGGCCGCGCCAAGGCGGTGGTGGTCAAGCGCGTCGGGCTGATCGTGGTGACAACGGACAAGGGCCTTTGCGGCGGCCTCAACACCAATCTTCTGCGTCAGGCGATGAACACGATGCGCCAGTGGGAGAGCGATGGCGCAACGGATATTCGCGTTACGTGCATCGGCAACAAGGGCCTGGGTTTCATGCAGCGCCTCGGTGCCAATGTCATTTCGCACGTCACCCATCTGGGCGATACCCCGCATCTGGAAAAACTGATCGGACCGATGAAGGTCATGATCGACGCCTTCCAGGCGGGCGAGCTGGATGCCGTTTATCTGGCCTATACCCGTTTCGTCAATACCATGAAGCAGGAGCCGGTGATCGAGCCTCTGCTGCCGTTGTCAGGCGAACGCATGGGCACGCCCGAACGCGGCTGGGACTACCTCTACGAGCCGGACGCGCAAACCGTCATCGACGAGTTGCTGGTGCGCTACGTCGAGGCCCTGATTTACCAGGGCGTGGCGGAGAACATGGCCTCCGAGCAGTCGGCGCGCATGGTGGCGATGAAGGCGGCTACCGACAACGCCGGCAGCGTGATCAAGGAATTGCAGCTGGTCTATAACAAAGCGCGGCAGGCGGCGATTACCAAGGAGATCTCCGAGATCGTCGGCGGCGCGGCGGCGATTGCCGGATGATCAGCCGGCTGAACAGCATTATGTTAACGGAATATTGCGGATTTACCTTAAGGAAACAACCATGAGCAACGGAAACATCGTCCAGTGCATCGGCGCCGTAGTGGACATCAAGTTCCCCCGCGAGGCCATGCCCAAGGTGTATGAGGCACTGACTCTCGACGAAGCCGATTCAGGCAACGCCGAAGCCGGTCTGACTTTTGAAGTGCAGCAGCAGCTTGGCGACGGCATCGTGCGCACCATCGCGCTCGGTTCCTCCGACGGCCTGCGTCGCGGCATGTCGGTGAAGCCGACCGGCGCCGCCGTTTCGGTGCCGGTAGGTTCCGGAACCCTGGGCCGCATCATGGACGTGCTGGGTCGCCCGATCGACGAGGCCGGCCCGATCGCCTACGAGGAACTGCGCCCGATTCATGCACACGCGCCCAAGTTCGACGAGCTGTCGCCTTCCACGGAACTGCTGCCGACGGGGATCAAGGTCATCGACCTGATGTGTCCGTTCGCCAAGGGCGGCAAGGTCGGCCTGTTCGGCGGTGCCGGTGTCGGCAAGACCGTGAACATGATGGAACTGATCAACAACATCGCCAAGTCCTATGGCGGCTACTCGGTGTTTGCCGGCGTCGGCGAACGTACCCGCGAGGGCAACGACTTCTATCACGAAATGGAAGAGTCGAAGGTTCTCGACAAGGTCGCGATGGTGTTCGGCCAGATGAACGAGCCTCCCGGCAACCGTCTGCGCGTGGCGCTGACAGGCCTCACCATGGCCGAGAAGTTCCGCGACGAAGGCAAGGACATCCTGCTCTTCATCGACAACATTTACCGCTACACCCTGGCCGGTTGCGAAGTGTCCGCCTTGCTCGGCCGCATGCCTTCCGCGGTGGGTTATCAACCGACGCTGGCCGACGAAATGGGTCGCCTGCAGGAGCGCATTACTTCGACCAAGGTCGGCTCGATCACTTCGATCCAGGCTGTGTATGTGCCTGCCGATGACTTGACCGATCCGTCGCCGGCAACGACCTTCCTCCACCTTGATGCCACGGTCGTGCTGTCGCGCGACATCGCCTCGCTGGGCATCTACCCGGCGGTGGATCCGCTCGACTCCACCTCGCGCCAGCTTGATCCGCTGGTGGTCGGCGAAGAGCATTACAGCGTCGCCCGCCGCGTACAGTCGAACCTGCAGCGCTACAAGGAATTGCGCGACATCATTGCGATTCTGGGCATGGACGAACTGGCGCCGGAAGACAAACTGGCCGTGACGCGCGCGCGCAAGATCCAGCGCTTCCTGTCGCAGCCGTTCAACGTCGCCGAAGTGTTCACCGGTACGCCGGGCAAGATCGTGCCGCTGGCCGACACCATCAAGGGATTCAAGATGATTGTCGATGGCGAATGCGACAGCATCCCCGAGCAGGCCTTCTACATGGTCGGCGCGATCGAGGAAGTGTTCGAGAAAGCCAAGACCCTGCAGTAAGGCAGAAGGCAGACCGCGGTTTTACGCTCGACTGGAAAAGAGGTAAGTAATGGCCATGACTATTCACGTGGACGTCGTTAGTGCCGAGGAGCTGATTTTCTCCGGCCTGGCGGAATTCGTCGTCCTGCCGGGCGAAGCCGGCGAACTGGGCATTCTGCCCGGCCATATGCCGTTGATGACCCGCATCAAGCCGGGCGCGGTTCGGGTCAAGATGCCCGGTGACAAAGAGGAACTGATTTTTGTCGCCGGCGGATTGCTCGAAGTGCAGCCGGGTCTGGTGACCGTGCTGGCCGATACCGCCATCCGCGGCGCCGACCTGGATCAGGCGAAGGCGATGGACGCGAAGAAAATGGCAGAGGAAGCCATGGTCAACCGCGGTTCCGCAATGGACTACGCCCGTGCTCAGGTCGAACTGGCCGAAGCCATTGCCCAGCTTGCCGCCATCGATCGCTTGCGCAAGCAGCGCCATTGAGGCATTGCAGCACATCGCTACAAAGGCAGCTGCGGCTGCCTTTGTTGTTTGTGACATGATTGCCAGCCGGTGCTTGTCTGACGCCATGCCTTCCGTTCGCCTGCCGTGACGAGTTTTTTACACCACTTCGCGCTCGCCAGCCCGCTGTTCCTTCTGGTGCTGCTCGGATATGGTGTGGCGCTCTCCGGCCGCTGGCCGCAATCGGTTGCGGATTCACTGACGCGCTTTGCCTACGCCATAGCGATGCCAGCCATGCTGTTTCGCATGATGAGCGACATCCAGAAAATGCCGCCGGTCGACGTCCGTCTGCTGCTGGCCTTCTTTGGCGGTTGCCTGATTGTCTTCGTCATCGGCCGCGTGATTGCCGCAAGCCTGTTCGGCCTCGACGGTGTGGCGCAATCCGTTTTCGCGCTCGGCGGTGTGTTTTCCAACAACGTGATGCTCGGCGTGGCGATTACCAAGGCCACCCTCGGCCCCGCCGCCCTTCCCATTGTCTCGCTGGTCATAGTGTTCAACGCCCTGATCCTGTGGACTCTGGTCACCGTTTCGGTGGAATGGGTGCGCCACGGCGAGTTCAGCGTCCGCGGTTTCGGCAAAACGGCGCGTGGCGTACTGACAAATCCGATTGTCGCCTCCATCCTCACCGGCACCGCGTGGGGGTTTGCCGAGTTGCCGCTGCCGCCTATTGTCGATGTTCCTCTCGCCATGCTCGGTAACGCTGCTGTGCCGCTTTCGCTGGTGGCGCTCGGCATGAGCCTCGCCGACTACCCTATTCGTGATGGTCTGGCGCAAAGCGCGGCGATCAGCGCCATCAAGCTTGTGGTCCAACCGCTGGTGGTCTGGCTGCTGGCCCGCGCGATCGGTTTGCCCTTGCTCGAGACCCAGGTGGTAACGCTGCTCGCGTCGTTGGCCATCGGTGTTAACGTCTACATGATGTCGCAGCAATTTTGCACCATGCAGGGTCCGGTTGCCGCCGGTCTCGTGCTGACAACCCTGTTGTCGGCCTTTACCACGCCACTGGTGCTGGCGCTGGTCGGAGGCTGAGCCGTCGTCTATGTTATTGGTCTTGTCAATGAGTCCTGGTCTGAAGGCTGACCATCAGACAATGAAAGTTTCCTTGCCCCGCTCCGCGTGCTGCGTGGCTGTTACAGTCGCACATGAGTTTTCAATTTCGTATTGGCTTCCCGGGTTACCTAAACTTCCATCGGAGTTTTGAATGAAAAAAACAGCCACGCTCTTGTTGTTCGGTCTGCTTGCGGCCTGCGGTGACGGCGAAAAAAAGGGCATGTCGGCAGCCGGACCCGGAGCATCCATGCCGCCGCCGGAAGTCGAGGTGATCGTGCTTCAGGCGGGCAGCGCGACCCTGACGCAGGATCTTCCGGGCCGCCTGTCGGCGATCCGTTCGGCGCAAGTGCGGGCCCGCATCGAAGGCGTGGTCGAAAAGCGCTTGTTCGTCGAGGGGAGCGACATCAGCGCCGGAACTCCCCTGTTCCAGATCGATGCCCGCACTTACCAGGCACAGGCTGCGGCGGCCGAAGCCGACCTTGCCGCAGCAAAAGCGGTGTTTGCCCGCTATGCGCCGCTGCTCGAGATCAAGGCGGTCAGCCAGCAGGAATTCGATGCCGCCGGGGCGCGCTTCAAGCAGGCCGAAGCCGCCTTGGCGAAGGCGCGACTCGACCTTGAAAACGCCGTGCCGCCGGCGCCGATTTCCGGCCGTATCGGGCGCGCTCTGGTCACCGAAGGCGCGCTGGTGGGGCGCGGCGAAGCAACTCATCTGGCGACCATCGAACAACTCGATCCGATCTATGCCAATTTCACCCAGCCCGGCGCCGACCTGCTGCGTCTGAGGCAGGCAGTGAAAGCCGGCCGGCTCAAACAGGCCAACCAGACCCGGGTGGAACTGATCCTCGATGACGGCAGCGTTTTTCCGCAAACCGGCAAGTTGCTGTTCTCCGATTTGGCAGTCGATCCGTCCACCGGCAGTGTCGCCTTGCGTGCCCTGTTCCCAAACCCGGGGCGTGAATTGCTGCCGGGCAGTTTTGTCCGCGTGCGATTCCCTGAAGCGATCGCCAACGAGGTGATCCGCCTGCCCCTGCGCGCGGTGCAGGCCGGGCCGGAGGGCCAGTTCGTGATGGTGGTCGACGCCGAAGGAAAGGCGGTGCCGAGGCTGGTGAAGACCGCCGGCATCAGCGGCAGCGATTTCCTGGTCGGCGGGGGCGTGAAAGCCGGCGAAAAGGTCATCGTGAACGGCCTGCAGAAAACCCGTCCGGGCATGCCGGTCAAGGCCGTGCCATGGACTGCCGTTCCGACGAGCCCGGCACCATCTGCTGCGCCCGCTGCATCGCCGTCGCCGGTCGGCGAGAAGAAATAGGAGGCGCACATGCTTGCCAAGTTCTTCATCGACCGCCCGATTTTTGCCTGGGTGCTCGCTCTCGTCATCCTGCTTGCCGGCATCCTGGCACTCAGGATCCTGCCGGTCTCCCAGTATCCCGCCGTCGCGCCGCCTTCCATAGCATTCAGCATCGTTTATCCGGGCGCATCGGCCAAGGTGATCGAGAGTACCGTCACCGCGCTGATCGAGCAGGAAATGAACGGCATCGAGAATCTGCTCTATATGGAGTCAGCTTCTGAACTGGGCGCGGGTACCGTCACTCTGACTTTCAAGCCCGGCACCAATGTCGATATCGCCTCGGTCGAGGCGCAGAACCGCTTCAAGCGCATCGAGGCGCGTCTGCCCGACGACGTGCGACGGGTGGGTGTTCCGGTGACCAAGCCGTCGCGCAACTACGTCATGATCATCGCCCTGCAATCGCCCGACGGCAGTCATTCCAGCGTCGATCTTGGCAGCTTTGCCGCTGCCAGCGTGATTGACCCCCTGCGCCGCCTGAAGGGCGTCGGCGAAGTGCTGTTGTATGGCAGCGAATATGCCATGCGCCTGTGGCTGCGGCCGGAGCAACTTCAAGCCTACAAGCTGTCGCCAGGCGATGTGATGCGTGCGGTGCGCGCCCAGAACATCGAGCTGGCGATCGGCGAACTCGGCCAGGCGCCGGCGCCTGAAGGTCAGCAGATGAATGCCGTCATCGTTACCCGCAGTCGCCTGACCACGCCGGAGGAGTTCGGCAATATTCTGGTGCGTACCCAGCCGGATGGTTCCGCCGTGAGGGTCAAGGACGTCGCCAGAGTCGAGCTGGGTGCGCAGGACTACAGTTCCTTCGCCCGGCTGAACGGCAAGCCGATCGCCGGCATTCCCATCCGCCTTGCGCCTGATGGCAATGCGCTCGAGGTGGCGGCGGCGGTGCGAGCCAAGATGGCCGAGATGGCACCGTACTTTCCCAAGGGAATCGACTGGGATGTCGCCTACGACACGACACGTTTCGTCGACATCTCGATTCAGGAAGTCCTGAAGACCCTGGTTGCGGCGATGCTCCTGGTCTTTCTGGTGATCTATCTGTTCCTGGAGAACCTGCGCGCCACCCTGATTCCTGCCATTGTCGTGCCGGTGGCGCTGACAGGGGCGCTGGCCGGCTTGTATGTGTTCGGCTACTCGATCAACGTGCTGACCCTGTTTGCCATGGTGCTGGCGGTTGGCATCGTGGTCGATGATGCGATCGTGGTGGTGGAAGCGGTCGAGCGCATCATGAGCGAGGAAGGCCTGGCACCGCGCGAAGCGGCGCGCAAGGCGATGGGCCAGATCTTCAACGCCATCATCGGCATTACCCTGGTGCTGTCGGCGGTGTTCGCGCCCATGCTGTTTTTCGGCGGTTCGGTGGGCGTGATCTATCGCCAGTTTGCGATGACCCTGCTGCTTTCAATGGGTTTCTCGATACTGATGGCTTTGACGCTTACTCCGGCGCTGTGCGCCACCTTGCTCAAACACGAACCGGGTACGAAAGTGCTTTCCAGCACAGGCTTCTTCGGTGCCTTCAATCGCTTTTTCGACCGCACCCGGACCGGCTATCAGTCAATCGTGCGGCGGATGTTGCCGCAGAGCGGACGCTATCTCCTGGTCTATGCGGCAATCATTGCGCTGACCGGCTGGCTGTTCCTGCATTTGCCAGGCAGTTTTCTGCCTGAGGAAGACCAGGGTTACTTCAATACGATTGTGCAGTTGCCGCCGGGTGCTACCCAGCAACGGACGCTGGAGGTAATGACGCAGATCGAGCAGTATTACCGGCAGCAGCCGGAGGTGGAAAAAGTCATCGGCGTGATCGGCTTTTCATTTTTTGGCCGCGGCCAGAATGGAGGCGTCTTCTTTATCCGCCTCAAGGAGTGGGAAGCGCGCCCCGGTTTCGAACATTCTGCGTCGGCACTGGTACAGCGCGCCAACATGGCCTTGTTCCAGATAAAGCAGGCCATGATTTTCACCATCAACCCGCCCCCCATCCCGGAACTTGCCACCAGTGGCGGCTTCGACTTCCGCCTCCAGGATCGTGCCGGCATAGGTCGCGAAAAACTCCTCGAAGCACGGAATCTGGCACTCGGCAAGGCCGGCCAGAACCGCACCCTGGCCGGCGTCCGGCCGGAAGGCCAGGAAGCGGCGCCGCAACTGCTGTTCGATATCGACCGGCGTAAAGCGGAAACTCTGGGCGTTTCCATGGCTGACCTCAACGAGACCCTGCAATCGACCCTGGGCGTTGCCTACATCAATGATTTCGAGCGGCAAGGGCGCATTCTGCGCGTACTGATGCAGGCTGATGCAGACCTGCGGACCACGCCGGAGAACATGCTGCGCCTGCCCGTGCGCAATCGTAGCGGCGACATGGTGCCGCTCGGCGAAATAGTCAGCACACAATGGATTATCGGTTCGCCCAAGCTTGATCGCTACAACGGCCTGCCGGCGATGAAAATCGCCGGCGGCCCGGCTCCCGGCCACAGCAGCGGCGAGGCCATGCAGGCGATGGAGACTCTGGCCAAGGATTTGCCGACAGGCTTCGGCTTCGAGTGGTCGGGTACTTCGTTCGAGGAAAAGCTCTCCGGCAGCCAGGCACCTCAAGTCTTTGCACTGGCGCTGCTGGTGGCTTTTCTGGCGCTGGCTGCGCTGTACGAAAGCTGGTCAATTCCGTTTGCCGTGATGCTGGTGGTGCCGCTCGGCGTTTTCGGCTCGACCCTGGCAGTAAGCCTGCGCGGACTGCCCAATGACGTCTACTTCAAGGTCGGACTGATTGCCATCATCGGCTTGTCGAGCAAGAATGCCATCCTTATCATCGAATTCGCCCGCGAGCTTCAGGAACGGGGAATGGGACTCGCGGAAGCTACGCTTGAAGCCTGCCGCCTGCGTTTTCGCCCGATCCTGATGACTTCGCTGGCTTTCATCCTCGGCGTGCTGCCGCTGGCCATTTCCAGCGGCGCCGGCGCCAACAGCCGTCACGCCATTGGTACCGGCGTTATCGGCGGCATGCTCGCGGCGACGGTGTTGGCGGTGTTCCTTGTGCCGGTGTTTTTCGTCGTTGTCCGCCGTATGTTTCCGGGTCATGCGCGGCATCATGAGGAGAATCATGATGAGTAAGAGACTCTCTTCCCTTTTTGCTCTGGCGCTGGCCGGTTGTTCGCTTGCACCCGACTACCTGCGCCCGCAGGCGCCGGTGCCGGTCGTCTGGCCGACGAATGCCACGGGCGGTGAGCGCGGTGTGGCGATTGCCGCCGGTGCGGTGCGTGCCGACGGCAACTGGCGGATTTTCTTTACTGATCCGCGCCTGCAGGGCTTGATCCTTGCCGCGCTGGAACATAACCGTGATCTGCGCGTTGCCGTGGCGCGCGTCGATGAGGCCCGCGCACTGGCCGGCATGGTCCGCGCCGAGCGCTTCCCGACCATGAACCTTGCTGCGCAGCGCGCTGCCGCTCTGACGCCCGCCGACCTTTCTGTTACGGGGCGCCAGGCGAACGGACAGCGCTACGATGTCAATCTGGGCATGGCCGCCTTCGAGCTCGATTTCTGGGGCAGGGTGAAGAGTCTGGATGATGCGGGGCGAGCAAGTTTTCTCGCCAGCGACTATGCGCAGCAGGCTTTCCGCCTGTCCCTGATTGCCGACGTAGCCAACGCCTGGCTAACCCTGCTGGAGCTGAGCGAACGCATGGAGCTGGCTCAGGCGACCACGAAAAGCCGGGACGATACGCGCATACTGATCGGCCGCCGTCGCGACGTCGGTCTGGCCGGCGATCTCGACTATCTGCAAGCCGACGGCGCGTTCCAGACCGCGCGTGCCGAATCGGCCAATCTGGCGCGTAGTCTGGCTGGCGCGGAAAATGCCTTGCGCCTCTTGGTCGGCGCCGAACCAACCGGCATCGATGGCGGCAAACTGGTGCAGCAAGGCCTGATTGCGGATGTAGCCGTGGGTCTGCCATCCGAGGTTCTGCTGGCCCGCCCCGATGTCCTGGCTGCCGAACAGAAGCTGATCGCTGCCAATGCCAATATCGGCGCGGCACGTGCCGCCTTCCTGCCGAAGGTAGTGCTCACTGCCACCGCAGGAACCGCCAGTGCAGGTCTCACCGGTTTATTCAACGGCGGCAGCGGGGCCTGGAGCTTTGTTCCGGCTTTGAGCATGCCCTTGTTCGATGCCGGGCGCACCAGTGGCAATGTTGATCTGGCCATCGCGCGCAAGAACATTACGGTGGCGGAATACGAGAAAGCCATTCAGCAGGCCTTCCGCGAAATCGCCGATCTGCTCGCCGCCCGCCGCTTGCTGATGGAACAACTGCAGGCACAGGAAGCCAATGTTGTAGCCCAGAGCCGGCGCCTCAAGATCGTCGAGGCTCGCTACCAGGCCGGTGTATCCAGCCACCTCGAGTTGCTCGATGCCCAGCGCGAAGACTTTGCCGCGCAACAGTCGGCACTGGCGGTGCGGCGGCAATTGCTGTCTGCGGCAGCCAGTTTCTACAAGGCGCTGGGCGGCGGCGTAGCCGCGCAGTGAGAAGCGGGCTGCGTCAGATTGCCTTGCGCACGCTGATGCCACTGCGGATCCGGCCTTCCGGGTAGCCGGCGGCGTTCAACCCGGGATCAGGCCAGTCGCTGCAGCCGCTTTTCGAGTCGCGCCGTGTCGTCGCGAAGTTGGTCGATATCGCGCGAAAACGCGGCGATGTCGGCCTGGCGGGCAACCAGCGGCTGCTCTTCGGTAAAGTACTCGGCGAGATTCCCGGCGAAATTCTGTGCCGCCTGCTGCTGCCAGGCAGCCAATTCGCGCGTACCGGAAACGATGCGATGCGCCGCAATGTCGCCGACGATCCTCGACAGGTCTTCCTCGGCGTCCCAGCGCAGGTTGCGAATGATGAAACCCAGCGCCTCGGCGAATTCGGCGGAACCCTCGATGCGTGCCGCACGCATGACGGCATCCTTGCCCTGCAGCGCCAACAGCGGCGTTGCCGCCGGCAGCGAAATGCTTACTTCCGGTTCGACTTCTGTCAAGCCTGCGTCCGGCAGCGCGGCAATGCAGCCGTCTGCGGCAATCAAAAACGCCGCCTCAAGCGGCGGCAGCTTGATCCGCGCGGCGTGCCCGGCAAACGGAACGAGCTTTTCGCGCGCCCAGGCAGCCTGCCCGAGCAGGTGGTTGATCGTTGCGAGCAGCGGCGCGGGCAGGGATTGCATGTGCGAGTTATTGCCCGCGTCAGTCCTGCTGAATACCGGCCACGTTCCAGCCGCGGCTACCGTCGGCGGGCTTGACCAGATGCCAGACTTCGCTGAAGGCTTCCGGTGCGGCATTGGCTTCTTCGCGCAGTTGGCCGGAGAAGCGCACGCTGGCGATGTGGCGGTTTTCCTCGGTGACGACCTCGAGCAAGTCGGCGTTCAGCTGCATGACGTCGGTTTCCTGGGCACGGCCGCCGCGTTCCTGATGCTGCAGCTTGATCTCGGCGAACATTTCGGGCGTGGTGAATTCCCGTATGTCGTCCATGTCGCCGCGGTCGTTGGCGGCCTGCAGGCGCACGAAGCTGAGCTTGGCCTGACGCACGAAGCCTGCGGCATCGAAGTCTGCCGGGATGTTCGCCACGGCAGCGCCTGCCGCCGTTGCGCCGGCGCTTTGCGTCCCTCCGGTGACTCCCTGGGCCTCGAATTGGGCCGGTGCCGGATTGAAGTTTGCCGGCGCCGCATTGCCCGGACCGCTGCCGGCGTATTGCATGCCGGCTGCCGGCGTGCGTTTGCTCATCAGCCAGCGCACGACAAACACCGCAACCATGACCAGCGCCATAATCATCAGCATGTTGCCCATGCCTTCCCCCATGCCGAAGTGGGAGAGCAGCGCGGCGATGCCGAGACCGGCCGCAAGGCCGGCCAACGGTCCGAGGAAGCGGCTCATGCCGGCCGGTTTTGCCGGTACCGCCGCGGGTGCCGCGGCTGCTGCCGGAGCCGCCGGCTTGCCGGCCTGCGCCGGCGCCGAAGGTGCCGGTGTCACCTGGCGCTTCATGCCGACCGAGCCGCCACCGCCAAGGCGTTTGGCTTCGGCGGCGGGAACCATCAGGCTGAGTCCTATCACGGCCGCAAAGACGGCAATCAAAAATCGCTTCATATATTCTTTCCCCTCGTCAGAACTTGTAACCACGATGCAGCGCGACGACGCCGGCTGTCATATTGAATACTTCGACTCGCTCCAGTCCGGCTTGTTCCATCATGGCTTTGAGCGCCGCCTGATCCGGATGCATGCGTATCGATTCGGCCAGGTAGCGGTAGGACTCGGCATCCCCGGCAATCTTCTCTCCCAGCCACGGCAACAGCTTGAACGAGTAGGCATCGTAGACCTTTTCCAGCGGTTTCCACACTTTCGAGAATTCAAGTATCAGCAGCCGCCCGCCGGGCCGCAGCACGCGGCGCATTTCCGCCAGCGCCCGGTCCTTGTGCGTCATGTTGCGCAGGCCGAAGGCTACCGTCACGATGTCGAAGTGATCGTCGGGGAAGGGCAGTTTTTCCGCGTCGCACTGCGCCACCGGAGCCAGCACGCCTTCATCGAGCAGACGGTCGCGGCCGACGCCGAGCATGGCGTTGTTGATGTCGGTAAGCCAAACCTGACCATCGGCACCAACGCGGCGGGCGAAAGCCGAGGACAGGTCCGCCGTGCCGCCGGCGACATCGAGTACGCGCTCGCCCGGCCTGGGTGCCGCGATTTCGATGGCGAACTTCTTCCACAGGCGATGCAGCCCCAGCGACATGAGGTCGTTCATCACGTCGTATTTCTGCGCGACCGAGGAGAAAACGCCGGCTACGCGCTGCGCCTTTTCGTTTTCGTCTACGCTTTCAAAGCCGAAATGGGTTTGTGTCATTCTGAGAACGCTGTTGAAATTGATCCGGTTCTAGTGCTTGCCGCAACCGCCGGCCTTCGGCGGCAGTGTCGTCGAGTCTATATCGCGGCTGGCACCTGCCTTTTCAAGCCTTTCGAGGTAATCGGCCCACAGTTCCTGCTGACGGGTGCCGAGGTTGTAGAGCACGTCCCAGGAGTAAATGCCGCTGCTGTGACCGTCAGAAAACGTCGGCTGTACGCCATAGTTGCCGACCGGCTCGAGGGCGGTGATCTCGACATCGCGCTTGCCGGTTTGCAGCGTTTCCTGCCCCGGGCCGTGGCCGCGGACTTCCGCAGACGGGCTGCAGACCCGCAGGAACTCGGCGGGCAGCTGGTAGTGGCCGCCATCTTCGAACTTGAGTTCGAGCATGCGGGACTTCTTGTGCAAGGTGATCTCGGTGGGAATCGGGGTTTTGCGGTCGAGACCGGACATGGCGGCAGCTCCTGTATTGGGCCGGCTATGATAGCGTACGCAGCCGCTCTGATCGATGTCACGGAACCGTCATCAAGCAGCAATAAACTGGGGCTTTTGATTCGTCCCGATATCCCATGCCCGCAACCATACTGGTAGTTGAAGATGAACCGGCGATCCAGTCGTTGATCGAGGTCAATCTGCGCCGCGCCGGCCATCTTGTGCAACTGGCGCCGGACGCCGAGACCGCGCGGCGGATGGTTCTGCAGGCGTTGCCGGACCTGGTGCTGCTCGACTGGATGCTGCCCGGGATGAGCGGCGTCGACTTCGCCCGCCTGCTGCGCAGCGAGCCGCGGACGCGGATGCTGCCCATCATCATGCTCACGGCGCGGGCCGAGGAGCGCGACAAGATAGAAGGCCTCGAACTGGGCGCCGACGATTACGTCACCAAACCCTTCAGTCCGCGCGAATTGACGGCACGCATCAAGGCGGTTCTGCGCCGGCACGCGCCGCAGGCCACCGACGACGCGGTCGAACTTGGCGGTTTGCGACTCGACCCGGAAACCCACCGCGTCACGGCGGGAAACGCCGAACTCGGGCTCGGTCCCACGGAATTCCGCCTGCTGCATTTCATGATGACGCATCCGGAGCGGGTACATAGTCGCTCGCAATTGCTCGACCAGGTCTGGGGCGACCACGTCTTTGTCGAAGAACGCACGGTGGATGTCCATATCCGCCGCCTGCGTGCCGCCCTCGAGGCAAGTGGATACGACGCGTTGATCCAGACCGTGCGCGGCAGCGGCTACCGGATGTCGGCGACGTGACGGCGGTACTTGCCGAACTCGTCGTTGCGCTTGTCCTGACGGCGCTGGCGACCCTGGCCGGCTGGCTGGCTGCGGATCGTCTCGGTGCCGAGCTGATGGCGCTGGCCGTGATCAGCTTCTTCTTCCTGCGCCAGATATGGCTGGTGCGGCGACTGATCCGCTGGGCGGCCTATCCGCTGGGCACGCCCACGCCGAGTGCCAGCGGCGCCTGGGGCGCCGCCTTCGACGCCTTGCAAAGGCGCGGCCGGCTGGCCAACGCCGAGCGCGAGAACGCAACCCAGGAACTGGACCGCTTCCGCCGCGCCGCAGAGGCCCTGCCCGACGGTGTGATGATCCTCGACGGCCAGCGCGCCATCGAGTGGATGAACCTGCAGGCGGAAGCCTGTCTCGGCCTCAAGGGATCGGTTGATACCCACAGCCGCATCACTCATCTGCTGCGCGAGCCGGAGTTTCTCGACTATCTCGACAACTCCGATCACTGTGCCGCGCCGCTGCAGTTCCAGACCCTGCGCAATCCGGGGCGCAGCCTGCAGATTCAGGCGGCTCCCTTTGCCGCCGGACGTACTCTGCTGCTGGTGCGTGACGTGACTCAACTACAGAAGCTGGCGACCATGCGCCGTGATTTCGTCGCCAACGTTTCGCATGAGTTGAAGACGCCGCTGACCGTCACCCTCGGCTTCGTCGAAACGGCGCTGGATGCCCTGGACGACACGCCGCCGCAGGAGATTGCGCACTATCTGCAAACCGCGGTCGAGCAGGCGCGCCGCATGCAGCAGCTGATCGACGATCTGCTGACGCTGTCATCGCTGGAAACGGATTCGCCGCCGCCGCTGGAAGATTTGGTGGATGCGGCTGCCCTGCTGGCAGAAATCCGCCAGGAAGTCGAAGCGCTTTCAGCCGGGCGCCATCGCATCACGCTCGAGAACACGGGGCCGCAGAGTCTGCTGGGCAGTGCCCGCGAGCTGCGTTCGGCTTTTGCCAATCTGGCCGGCAACGCCGTGCGCTATACCCCGGATGGCGGCGAGATCGTGCTGCGCTGGAGTTCTGAAGGCCCTGCGGCGGGAGGGCGCTTTTCCGTGCGTGACAGCGGCATCGGCATTGCCTCGCAGCACCTGTCCCGCCTCACCGAGCGCTTCTACCGTGTTGATCGCGGCCGCTCACGCGACGCCGGCGGCACCGGCCTCGGGCTGGCCATCGTCAAGCATGTGCTGGAACGTCATCAGGCGGTGCTGCAGGTCGAAAGCGAACCTGGACGGGGTTCGGTTTTCAGCGCGGTGTTTCCCGCGCACCGTGTTCAGTCGTGAAAATCGCAGCGCTCGAAGTCGATGCCGCGATCGAGGACACGGCGCAGCTTCAGTCCTTTCGTCTGCGCACCGACAATAACTTCAATGCTGCGGTCGAGACGGAAGGAGCCGGCGGGAAGCACGACGCTGGCCGGTTCGCCGAGGGCCTCGATTGCCGGTAGAAGAAAGCCTTGCCGCCAGGCCCCGCGTTGCTCGCCCGACTCCACGATGCGGATGGTCACGGGCCGGGGCTCGCCGGGAAACAACTGCATACCTGCAGTCAGCGAGTCGCTTTCTTCGCGCAGCGCCCAGCGCACGTTGCCCAGAGTGAAACGCTGACTGTCCCGGGTCTTGACCGCAACCAACAGGCCGGCGCCGACGCGGGCGCCCTCCTTGATCGGCCGCTTGAGGTGCAGGCCGCCCGCTGATTCGTTCAGCAGGCTCCAGTCTTCCATCACCTCCCAGTGTTCGACGCGTGAATCCGCTTCTTTGCCGGCATCGGCTGCACGATGGCTGCGGTCGCCGAAAGTCTCGAATTCCTCGCGTTCGCGCCGCAGCGTCGCATCGTCACGGGAGGGGCTGCGGAAGGACTGGCCGTCCGAGAGCTGCGAATGCACTGCCTCGAAACCGGTCACGACCCTGCAACCGCCGCTCGCCGGATATCGCACCTCACGGCGCGATGCGCCGCCCTTGCACCAGCGTTGCAGGACGCGCTGCAGCAACTGGCCCGCGGCCGGCTGGGTGACATCGTCGCCGAGCTGAAGGTCGGCCGGCGCACGGCCTTGTTCGAGCAAGGCGATGCGCGCCAACAGGCTTTTTCTGAGCTCGGTGGTTTCCAGCCAGCGGCTGCCGCCTGACGACTGTGGCACGTAGCCCGCCGCATGACCGGATTCAAGGTCAACCCACAGCGGTACGGCACGGTTGCGAATGTCCTCCGGCGGCGCTTTCAGCAAGGCCAGTTTGGAACTCCAGCGCCTGGCCCAGCGCGCCACCCAGGCCAGATGACGCGCTGCGAGCTCGTACGGGCTTGCCGTGCTGAGCAGGCTGGATTCGGCGTAAGCGGCCAGCGCACTGGTGGTTGTGCCGCCGTGACGCAGAGGATCATTGACGCTGCTGGTGGCGATGCCGCTAGCTTCCGCAGCGAAAAATATCCGGTGCAGCATCCTCCAGTAAATGGCATCAGGCAACTGCTGGCCGCGACAAAGATCAACCTGCCAGTCGGCGAATACCGACAGTGTCCGCTGCGCCAGAAGCGCGGTCCGGGCAGCCATGGCGGCATTGCCCGCGCATCGCTTGTGGTGGGCCTTCAACGCGGGCACTGAGGTAAAACCGCCATCTTCCGGACACAGCGCATCAAAACAGCGCAGATAGCCCGACGCCAGCAAATGCCAGAGGCTCAGCGTGCTTTCCAGCGCCGCCTGTTCGGGCGGCGCAAACGGCAGGGGCTTGCCGGCGAATCTTTTTGCTGCATCGTCCTGCACGTCGCAGACGGGGCCGCGCAGGATCTCGAGAATGGCGAAGCGCTCGGCCGGCGGCAGGGCAAACCGGTGCAGCAAATTGAGCTGGCGCAAGAACATTGCCTGTGCCTGCACGGCATTCGCCTGCGGCACGCTGCCCAGCCACTCCTGGCAGGCGATCGCATTGAGAAAGGCGGGACTCTTTTCCGTTCCGGTGGCAGGCAAGTCAAAGTTCATGGTGATTTGCTCACAAGGGCAAGTTCGGCCTTCAGGGCCTGCGCCAGATCGGCGTTGGCGGGAACGGGGCGGGGAATCCCGTCGCGTTGCGCCGCGGCCCATATCGGCGAGGGAAAGTGACTGTCATCGGTCCAGCGGGGAATCACGTGCCAGTGCAGATGGGGTACCAGGTTGCCGAGACTGGCGAGGTTGATCTTGTCGGGTTGAACAATCCGCCGCAAGGCGCGCTCGGTGGCGAGCACAACCGCCATGACATGGCTCGCCTCGGCGGCGGCGAGGGCGCTCATTTCGGCAACGTGCCGATGCCAGACCACGCGGCAAAAGCCGGGGAAGGCAGCGCCGGCCGCATCGCTGACGCGTACCACGCGGCAAGACGCGTCCTGCCACAACAGATCGCCGCCGGCTTCGGCACAAAGTTCGCAGTTCATGTTCGTGACCATCACACAAGCATAACGCCAATTGGCCGGCCTGTGCCAGATGCAAGTCGGGTGCGGTTCAGAGCAGTATCCGTTCGATGCCGCCGGCATTGGCGCCACGGATGTAGTCTTGCATCCAGTCAGGACCCAGAATCGTTCTGGCCATTTCGACCACCAGGTAGTCGGCGGCAATGGCTGCATCGTTCTCATAGCGCGACAGGCCTTGCAGACACGACGGGCAGGAGGTCAGGATCCTGACTTCCGCATTCGTCTCCGCTTGCCTCAGGCGCGCCGCACCGGCAACGATTTCTTCCTGTTTGCGAAAGCGTATCTGGGTGGACACGTCCGGTCGCGTCACCGCCAGCGTGCCGGATTCGCCGCAGCAGCGGTCGTTCAGATCGACGCGCCGGCCCATCAGTGCGTTGGCCACCTTGATGCCCGAATAGTGTTTCATCGGCGTGTGGCAGGGCTCGTGATACATGTACCTGGCGCCGCCAATCCGGGTGTCGTTCGCCTCCAGCTTGATGCCCTGCTCCATCAGCCATTCGTGGATGTCCAGCAGCCGGCAGCCGGGAAAGATCTTGCCGAACTCGTACTTCAGCAGCTGGTCCATGCAGGTGCCGCAGGAGACCACCACGGTCTTGATGTCCAGATAATTGAGCGTGTTGGCGACGCGATGAAACAGGACGCGGTTGGCGGTGGTAATGGCCTGGCCGAGGTCGGAGTCGCCGCTGGCGTTTTGCGGATAGCCGCAGCACAGGTAGCCCGGCGGCAGCACCGTGGTGGCGCCGGCGTGCCAGAGCATGGCCTGCGTCGCCAGGCCGACCTGCGAGAACAGGCGCTCCGAGCCGCAGCCGGGAAAGTAGAACACGGCATCGGCTTCGTCGTTGGCCCGCCGCGGATCGCGGATTACCGGAATCAGGCGGTCATCCTCGATGTCCAGCAGGCTGCGCGAAGTTCGCGCCGGCACGCCCTGAGGCATCGGCTTGTTGAGAAAGTGAATCACCTGCGCCTTGAGACCGGGCCGGCCCAGCGTCGTCGGCGGATGTTTCACGCTGTCCTGGATCAGGCCGAGCGATTTGCCCAGCGCATGGCCCAGGCGCTGCGCCTTGTAGCCGAGCTGGATCATGCCGAGACGCAGCAGCTTGATGGTGGCGGGATCGGTGGCGGTAAGGAAAGCCATCGCTGCCGCCGTGCCGGGATTGAATTTCTTCTTGCCCTGACGACGCAGGAAGTTGCGCATCGCCACCGACACCTCGCCGAAGTCGATATCGACCGGGCAGGGCGTGGCGCACTTGTGACATACGGTGCAGTGGTCCGCGACGTCGGAGAATTCGTCGAAATGCTGCAGCGAGATGCCGCGCCGGGTCTGCTCTTCGTAAAGAAAGGCTTCGATCAGCAGGGAGGTGCCGAGAATCTTGTTGCGCGGGCTGTAGAGCAGATTGGCGCGCGGCACATGGGTCGAGCAGACCGGCTTGCACTTGCCGCAACGCAGGCAGTTCTTGATCGAGTCGGAGATGCCGCCGATGTCGGACTGCTCCATGATCAGCGACTCGGTGCCGAGCAGGCTGAACGATGGCGTGTAGGCGTTGGCCAGATTGCTGCCCGCCATCAGCTTGCCGCGATTGAAGCGGCCTTCGGGATCGACCTTGCGCTTGTAGTCGCGGAAGGGGCGGATCTCCTCTTCGCCGAGGAATTCCAGCTTGGTGATGCCGATGCCGTGTTCGCCGGAGACCACGCCGCCGAGGCTCCTGGCCAGCGCCATGATGCGCTCGACGGCCTTGTAGGCGGTCTGCAGCATGGCGTAGTGGTCGGAGTTCACCGGAATGTTGGTATGCACGTTGCCGTCGCCGGCGTGCATGTGCAAGGCGACGAAGACGCGGCCGCGCAGCACTTCCTTGTGGATGCCATCTATCCCGGTCAGCACCGGACTGAAGTTGCTGCCGTCGAAAATGGCTTGCAGCGGCGCCTTGAGTTCGGTTTTCCAGGACACCCGCAGGCGGTAATCCTGCATCTCGCGGAAGTGCTGATCCAGTCCGTCGAGCAGTGCCTGCCATCCGGCACGCACCTCGGCCACGAGTTCCAGCGCCTGCTCGCGGCGATCGCCGAGCAGCAGTTCGTGCTCGAGGTTGGCATCACCCGCGTGCAGCGGCAGTTCGCCTTGCAGAAAGGCGGCCAGCGCGTCGGCCAGCTCGATCTTGTTGGCCAGCGACAGCTCGATGTTGATGCGCTCGATGCCGTCGCAGTAGTCGCCCATGCGCGGCAGCGGTATCACTACGTCCTCGTTGATCTTGAAGGCGTTGGTGTGTTTCGAGATGGCGGCCGTGCGGGCGCGGTCGAGCCAGAACTTCTTGCGCGTCTCCGGCGATACGGCGATGAAGCCTTCGCCGCCGCGGGCATTGGCCAGCTTCACCACCGCTGATGCCGCGCTCATCACGGCGTCATCGTCTTCGCCGACGATGTCGCCGATCAGCACCATCTTCGGCCGGCCCGCGTTCTTGCCGTGTTGTTTGGCCTTGGTGGCGTAGCCGACGGCGCGCACATAGCGTTCGTCGAGATGCTCGAGGCCGGCCAGCCGCACACCTGCCGCCAGCCCGGCGCCGCCCGGCTTGAAGTAATCGGTGATCTCGACGATCGAGGGCACGGCATCCGTCACCCGGCCGAAGAATTCGAGACAGACCGTGCGCGTCACCGGCGGCATGCGGTGCAGCACCCATACCGCCGAAGTGATCAGGCCGTCGGTGCCTTCCTTCTGCACGCCCGGCACGCCGGCGAGGAATTTGTCGGTGACGTCCTTGCCCAGGCCTTCCTTGCGGAACTGCCTGCCCGGCACGTTCAGTTGCTCCTCGCCCAGCTTGTTCCTGCCCGTCGCGTCGTAGCGCGTCAGACGGAAGCTGACCAGTTCCTGCTCGTGGATCTTGCCGAAGTTGTGGTTGAGGCGTTCGACCTCGAGCCAGTTGCCGTCTGGCGTGACCATGCGCCACGAGGCCAGGTTGTCGAGTGCCGTGCCCCACAGCACGGCTTTCTTGCCGCCGGCATTCATGGCGATGTTGCCGCCGATGCAGGAGGCGTCGGCCGAGGTCGGATCGCAGGCGAAGACCAGCCCGGCCTGCTCCGCCGCCTCCATGACGCGGCGGGTGACGAGCCCGGCGCCGGTGCGCACCGTGGCGTAATCAATGACCGTACCGGGCAGGCGCTTGATCGCCACCGCCCCCAGCCCGATCAGCTTTTCGGTGTTGATGACCACCGAAAGGGCTTCCAGCGGAATGGCTCCTCCCGTGTAGCCGGTGCCGCCACCGCGCGGAATGATGGTCAGCCCGAGTTCGATGCAGGCCGCTACCAGCGGCGCCATTTCCTCCTCGCTGTCCGGCGCCAGCACCACAAACGGGTACTCGATGCGCCAGTCGGTGGCATCGGTGACATGCGCCACGCGCGCCAGGCCGTCGAAGCAGATGTTGTCCTTGCGGGTATGCCGGGCCAGCACCTTGAATGCCTTCTTGCGCAGGCGGCGGGTTTCCTCGAACCAGCACTCGAAGGACTGCACGGCGGTTTCCGCCGCTGTCAGCAGGCGCGCCACATGATCGTTGCCGTCGCGCCGCTTGTCGATTTCGCGCAAGCGGTGGCGCAGGGCTTCCACCAGCGCCTCGCGTCGTTCGCGGTTGGCCAGCAGGTCGTCCTCGAGATAGGGGTTGCGCCGCACCACCCAGATGTCGCCCAGCACCTCGTAGAGCATACGTGCCGAGCGGCCGGTAACGCGTTCGCTGCGCAGTTCGGTCAGCGTAGACCAGGCTTGCGCACCGAGCAGGCGGATGACGATCTCGCGGTCGGAGAACGAGGTGTAGTTGTAGGGTATTTCGCGCAGGCGGACGCTCATGCCGGGCATTCGATGGAGCAAAGGGCTTCCATTGTAGGCGAAGGGCCCCGGCGATGTTCCGGACTACACGCCAGGCGAGGCGGCGCCGGTATGTGCGGTATCAGTCAGGTAGAACACCCGGTACAAAGTTGACCAATAGAGCCAGATCCTCTGCAAGGCTCGGCCGGCGAAATCCGGTACCGGTAATCCGCCAGTCAATTTGAGGTTCGGCGGCAGAGATTTCCGTCGCAGCGTGTTGCAGTGAGTTGACGCGGCAAGGATCGCCGCGCCGCACATCGGCTTCACCTGCCGGCAGGCCCGCTCTCTGGCCCCTGTTGTGACCTGGGGCGGCCCCTGCTGCTTTCCTGACGAATCTCATGCGGATCCAACCTTCGCAAAAATTTAGCTCTGGGATTGCTCGAACCCGGGCAATGGACTGCCCATGGGGCCGGCGCTGCGGCAGCGCCGCCGGTCAGAACTCTTCCCAGCTCTCCTCGGTTTTGGCTCCACCGGGAGGGGCAAGCTTTCTGCCCGGCGACGGCGACGGCGGCGGTGCCGCCGGCCGCGACGGGCGCGGCAACTGGCGCGGCGTGGCATCGCGCAAGCCTGCCGCGGGACCGGCCGGGCGCTTCGCCGGTCCGGTTCCCTCCACCAGTTTGAACATCCCTACCGCCTTGACCAACTCCTGTGTCTGTTCCTCGAGACTCTCGGCCGCCGCCGCGGCTTGTTCGACCAGCGCCGCATTCTGTTGCGTCACCTCGTCCATCTGACTCACGGCCTGGGTAACCTGTTCTATCCCGGAACTCTGTTCGCTGCTGGCGCTGGCGATTTCGGTGACCAACTGGGCTACTTCATGGAAGCTGCTGACGACCTCGTCCATGGTGTTGCCGGCATCGCCGACCAGCTTGGCGCCGCTATCGACCTTGGTCACGGACTCGGCAATCAGTTGCTTGATTTCCTTGGCGGCGGTCGCAGAGCGCTGAGCCAGATTGCGGACCTCGGTGGCAACGACGGCGAAACCGCGTCCCTGCTCGCCGGCCCGGGCTGCCTCGACCGCCGCGTTGAGCGCGAGGATGTTGGTCTGGAAGGCGATGCTGTCGATCACGCCGATAATGTCGGCGATTTTCTTCGAGCTGTCCTGGATGCCGTTCATGGTGGTGACCACCTGCTTCACCATTTGCCCGCCGCGGGTGGCAATCTCGTTGGAATTCTTCGACAGATGATTGGCCTGGCGCGCGTTCTCGGCATTCTGCTTGACTGTGGCGTTGAGCTGTTCCATCGAGCTTGAGGTTTCCTCCAGCGACGATGCCTGCTGCTCGGTGCGGCTGGACAAGTCGCTGTTGCCGGCGGCGATCTCCTGCGAGGCGATGTTGATCGTTTCGCTGGCCTCCTTGATGCGGCCGAGCACTTCACGCAGACGCTCGATGGTGCTGTTGGTATCGTCCTTGAGTTGGCCGAAGACTCCCTTGAAGTCGGCGTCGATGGTTTGCGTCAGGTCGCCGCGGGCAACCCGGGAGAGTACCTCGGAGGTGGCCTTGAGTGACTGCTGGGTGTTGTCCAACAGGAGATTGAGTCCTTCGGCAAGCGAGGCGAAGAAACCGCTCTTGCCGCTCATGTCGAGGCGCGTGGACAGGTTCCCCATGGTTGCGGCGCTGACGATGTCGGCCACTTCGGTTTCGATCGCGACTTCGGCGGTGCGGTCGATCCATTCGGCGACGGCGCCGAGCCGCTGGCCGGCGGCGTTGATCACCGGGCTGGCGGTGATCCGCAACTGGCGGCCGCCCATTTCCAGATTCGCCGTATGCGGCGCCGTCAGATTCCCCAGCATGCCGGCCTGGTGCGACGGGTTCTTGTGGAAGCGGTCGATGCTGTGGCCGACAACCTGGTCGGCGCTGAAGTCCGGCAACTGGCTGCGAATCGCGTTTTCGGCTTCCTTGAGCAGACGTTGCACGGCATGGTTGGCGTAGATGACGGTGCGGTTGGAGTCGGCGATCATGACCCCGGTCGACACATTGTCCAGCGCGATCTTGACGCGCGTCATGGCGTCGGCCTGGCGCGTGGTCTCGGCCATTTCGAAGCCGAGGCGGTTGATCATGGTTTCGAGGCCCTGCTGCACGGCGCCGACTTCGTCATTGCGGACGACGTCGATCTGGACGTCGTAGTTGCCGCCGGAGAGGTGCCGGAGGATGCCGACGAAAGACGCCAGCGGCTTGCCGATCGAACGCAGCAGCCAGACTGCCGCGGCGACACCAACTACCGGGATGGCCGCCAGCAGCGCCAGGATCTGTATGCGCGTCCCGGCATCGGCGACGTTCATCGCGCCCAGCAGGCCGGCCAGCAGGCCGAGGCCGATGACCGGGCCGAAGCCGATGGCAAGGCGCTGCCAGAGGCACGCATCGCGCAGGAAACTTTGCAGCCCCCGCCCGCGCTTGACGACGCCGCCGTGCTCGATGCAGAGGCCCGCCGCGCGCTTCTCGCGGAACAGCCGGTAGGCCGCCTCGCAAGCCGCCACCTTGTCGCGCGCCGGCTTGCGCCGCAGCGACATGACGCCGACCATCTGGCCGTTTTCCCAGATCGGCGCGGCGTGAGCCTCGACCCAGTAAAAGTCGCCGTTCTTGCAGCGGTTCTTGACGTAGCCGACCCAGGGCCGGCCTGCCAGGATATCGCGCCAGAGATCGGCAAAGGCTTCGGCCGGCATGTCCGGATGGCGCACGATGTTGTGCGGCTGGCCGATCAGTTCCTGCTCCGTGAAACCGGAGATGTCGAGGAAGTCCTGATTGACGTAGGTGATGCGACCCTTCAGATCGGTCTTGGAGACGATCGACTGGCGGTCTTCCAGCATGATCTCTTTGTTGGTCACGGGCAGGTTGGTGCGCATGGTCTTGTCGTTCCTGGAGTTTTGGTTACGTGCCGGGTTGGCTCGGTTTGCCGCCCGCTACTGCGGCCGGCCGGGATTTCCCGCTGTTTGCAGGCGGAGCGGGTTGGTACTCATCGCAGAAAGCGCAGGGCGTCGCCGTCGTAGTTGTTCATCTCGGCGATGGTCTCCCCCTGCGCGCTGATTCTGACCAGGCGGAAGTCATGGACCAGGTTTTCACCGACGTACCAGTAGCGAATCCCCAGCAGTTGGGCGATGCGCGGCATGTCCTGCGGACGGGGGGTGAGCAGGTGCCAGTGATTGCCGCTGAGGTCACGCATGCGGCGGTACTCGCGCCATTCGGCGGGCGTATCGTTGGCCGGATCCAGACTGACGACGACGATGTCCAGAGGAATGTTGTTCCTGTCGGCGACGGCGCGAATTTCCTTGAGCTTGGTAAAGGTGCTGGTGCACATGAAGCGGCAGCGGGAATATTCCATGCTCATCACCACGGTGCGTCCGGAGAAGGCGGAAAGCTTCACCGGCTGGGCTTCGTCGTTGGTCAGCCGGAAGTCATTGCTGTAGATGTTGGCCGGCCACGCGGCGCCGCTGCAGAGCAGGCAGAGCGATACCAGCAAAGCCCGCCCCAGCCGCGCTGCCATGGCTTGTTCCCGGGGCGGGGTCCTGGTCATCCGCATGGTCAGGCTGCCAGCGTCAGCAACTTGCGCGATGGCTGTGTGCCGTCGCTGTCGAGGCGGAAACGCGCGACGTTGGTGCGCAGGTCCTGCAACTGCCCCTTCAGGCTCTCCGAAGCGCCGGCGGCCTCTTCCACCAGTGCGGCGTTGGCCTGCGTCGTGCGTTCGATTTCGCCGATGGCCTTGTTGACATCGCCGAAGCGGGAAGCCTGCTGCTCGGATTCCCTGCTGATGCCGGCGATCAATTGATCGACGCGACCGATCGCCGCGACGATGTCATCCATCGCACGCCCGGTCTGCTCGGCTTCCTCCGTGCCGCGCTTGACCGCCTCAAGCGAAGCGCGAACCATCTGGCTAGTTTCGCGTGCGGCATCGGCGCTGCGCTGGGCGAGGCTCCTGACTTCCGTGGCAACCACCGCAAAGCCACGCCCCGCCTCGCCGGCGCGGGCGGCTTCGACCGCCGCATTGAGGGCCAGAAGGTTGGTCTGGAAGGCGATGCCGTCGATCACCGAAATGACGTCGCCTATCTTCGCCGAGCGTTGCGCGATCTCGCCCATGGTCGCCACCGAGGCCTTGATCACGGCGCCGCCGCGCTCCGCCACACCGGTTGCAGCCGAGGCCATCTGCTGCGCCTCGGCAGCCCCCTTGGCATTGCGCTGCACTGCGGAAGCAAGTTGATCGATGGTCGAGGCAACGCGCTCGAGTTCGATGGCCTGGGCCTCGGTACGTTTCGACAGGTCCAGATTGCCCACCGCGATTTCAGTCACGGCGACGTTGATGCCCTCGGCGGCGCCCGCCACATCGGCAATCAGTGTGCGCAGGTTGGCGATCGTCATGTTGATGCTGGCCGCCGTCTCGCCGAACTGGCCAAGGTGCGAGGCATCGATGCGATGGGTGAGGTCGCCTTCGGCCAATGCCGCGGATACGCGCTGGATGTCGGACAGTCCCGCCTCGGCATTGCCCATGACGCGGTTGAGGAGTTCGCCGAGCAGTTTGGCGTAGCCTTGCCGCTGTTCGACTTCCATGCGCCGGCTGAAGTTGCCGTCGGCGGCAAAGCGGACCAGTTCCCGGATGTCGGCGATCGTCGCCTCAAGGGTGCTGCGCATGGCCGACATGGCCGCCATGGCGCTGCGCGAGTCGCCCGCGGCCACCGGCACCTCGACGCTGAGGTCGCCGCCGGCGATGCGCTGGGCCACGTTCACCGCGACGCGGGGGTTGCCGCCGACACTGGCCTGGAGGCTGGAGCCCAGATCGTTGACCAGACGGCCGATTTCCATATCGAAGCCCTGCTTGCCGTCAAGCGTCATGCGCCGGTTGAATTCGCCTTCCGCCATGATGCGGACGGAATCGGTAATGCCGCCGACGATGCCGCGCAAGCCGACCTTCATCTGCTGCAGCGCAGCCATGAGTTGGCCGATCTCGTCGTTGCTGCGCACCTCGACCTCGCCTTCGAGATCGCCGGCGGCGATGCGATTCGCCACCTCGACGGCACGGCGCACTTCACGCGACAGATTGCCGACGATCATGAAGGCGAGGAAGGCGGCGAGGCCTGCCGAAAACAGTGCCGTCAAAGCCACCGCCAGAACCTGCGTGTTGGCCGCCGAAGTCGACTCGGTAATGACTGCGGCGAGGCGCTTCTGCGCTGATCCCGCCTCTTCGGAGATGGTGCTGTCGATGACGCGAATCGGTTCCCGCAGCGGCATCACGGCCTTTACCGAAGGATCGGCCTGGATTACGCCGAGCACTTCGGCGACCTTGGCGTCGCTTGCTCCCGCCTGGCCCTGGATCTGGGCCAGGCGGGTGGTCATGGCGGCCGCCTTGGTCAATGCTTCCACCGCCGCCGGACCCACGCGTCCGGTATCGATGGCATCGGCGACGCCGTTAAGGAAGCGCTTGTACAGTGTTGCGCGCTGCGTGGTGAGGTCGTAGGCGTCGAAAGCCACCGATAGCTCATTGGCGCGCCGGCTATCGGCATATGCCATGTAACCGACGACCGCCAGCAGCGGCAGCAACGCCACCGCAAGCATCCCGTAAAGGCGCGATCCGAGTCCCATATTCTTCATGACTACAACCTCCTTCCCTATGTTCGCCGCAAGGCGTGGGTGTCAATACTTGCGCAGCACCTTGACTCCGGCTGGGGCGCTGCCGACGTAGCCGACCGCTCCCGGCGTCGCCTTGACGAACGACACCACCTCGGAATCCGATCCTTTCACGGCCGGCGCGTTGACGCCGTCGCGGAAAGCCTTCTTGGTCCACATGCCCTGATACTTGGCGGCATCCATCCCCACCACGGCGGCAAGAAAGCTGTCCTGCTGAGAAGAATTGTCGACCGGGACCAGCTTGACGCCGCCGGCCATCTGTTTCTCGCCGAGGAAGACGTCCTTGAGGTCGCCGGCGCCCAGATCGAGCGCAGGATTGGCAATGACATCGCCGGCAATGGCCGTGCCGCACGTCACGGAGAAGAGCAAAACGGAAATTAGTTTTTTCATCATTCCACCTCAGAAACCGATTGAGTATTGCGCCTGGAAGGTCGAGTAGGCGCTGCTGCCGAAAACGTCCGCGGCCGGCGTGCCGGAAGTGTTGAGCTGTTGTCCCGGCTTCTCGTTGGTACGCGACAGCTCGAACTTCAACGCCGAGCGCGGGTCGAGCGCATAGCGCAGGCCCAGTGATGCCCGGTCGTAGGAGCGGCCGTTGTTCAGGCTGTTGAAGAAGATATCGTTGTTGTCCAACGATGCCTTTTCATACCTGGCGTAGGGTGTCCATTGGCTGCCGAAACTGTGGCCGACTTGCAGGAATCCGGCGCTGCTGGTGTGGCGACCGGTAGTGCCGACGACGCCGAGCGTGTCCAGCTCGGTGTTGTTCTTCCAGCGGTAGTACTCGCCGAGGACTTCCCAGTCGTTGTTGTCATAGAAGGCGTAGCCGCCCAGCATGCCCACCTTGTTGCGGCTGAGGATCTGCGAGGTGTCGACATCAGAGCCGGCATAGGTATTGACCGCGTCGCGGAAGCCGTGCAGGCCGAGCTTGAGGCCGCTCTTCCATTCGTAGCCGACATTGAAGCCGATGGCCTTGCTGCTGTTGTCGTCGGTGAACCCGTTCAGGTTGAGGGTCTTGTCGTTGCCGCCGGTCATGATCCGGTTGCCGTTGGCGACATACAGGTCGTAGGTGAGGCGTCCGTCGCCGGCCGCTGTCTTGCCGTTCAGCCACATGCCGACCGAGTGGGCCGGCAGAAGGCCGCCCTTGTCTTCGAAGTCGATGAAGCGCGGCCGGCTGATGGCGGTTTGCAGCTGGGCGCCATGGTGGAAGCCGGTGTTCCAGTAACCGTAAGGCGTGTGGAAGCGGCCCAGCCACAGGGTGTTGCTTTCGCCGAAGGTATAGCCGACTTGCGCCCGCTCAAGATCGGGCGCAACGGTGCCGGATTTGTCATATTCAAAGACGAGTTCGACCAGCGTCTTGACGCGCGAGCCGAATTGCGGCGTCAGGTAGAAGTCGAGGGTCCCGGCGTTGAATCCGCGCAGGCCGTTTTTCTGCATTGCGCCCGGATAGTTGGCGGTATTGATGCCGCTCTGGCTGCCGAAGCCGACATCGGCAAAGCCGTGGATCGGCAGGCCGGTATCGCTGCTGCGCTTGGACAGGCTCTCCGACAGATTGGCAACCGATTGCTCGAGCGCGGCGACCCGTGGATCGGCCTGCCCGGCGGCGGGAGCCGCTGCGGCCTTGGCCGACCTGGTTTCGAGCTGGCCGACCCGTGTCGTCAGGGCCTCGATGACTTTCAGGCTTTGCTCGAGCCGGCTTTCGAGTTCCTTGACGCGGTCGATGTCCGCCGCCTGCACCGACAAGCTGCCGGTTGCCAGGAACAGTGCGGCAATCGCTGCTGCGAGCGGCCTGACCGATGTTACGTGACCCTGTGATGTCTGCATCATTTGATCCTCCAATCTAAACAACAAGAAAAGTAAAGTAAAAACGTAGGCGCGCTGTGCCGGGCCTATCAGCCGTGCTCCATCCTTCGCGCCCCGGGCGGGCCGCATCGAATCCGTATTTCCGGCAAAAAGGCGCGCCGGGACAATTCATGCCGCGACCTCATCGACCAGCGCCATCTCTGACGAAAGCATCAGCTTCTCGATGTCGATGACGATCAGCATCCGCTCGTCGAGCGTCCCCAGGCCGCTGATGAACTGGGTATCGACCGTGGCCGCAAACTCCGGTGCCGGGCGGATCTGGTCGGCGCGCAGCAGGGTCACATCGGAGACGCTGTCCACCACGATGCCGACCACGCGCTTGCTGACGTTGAGGATGATGACCACGGTGAAGGGGGTATATTCCGCGTCGCCGACGCCGAACTTGATGCGCAGATCGACGATCGGCACGATGGTGCCGCGCAGGTTGATCACACCCTTGATGAAGGGCGGCGCATTGGCAATCGTGGTCGGCGCTTCGTAGCCCCGTATCTCCTGCACCTTAAGGATGTCAATAGCATACTCTTCGGCGCCGAGGGTGAAGGTCAGGGACTCCTGTGCCGGAGCCTGCTCTGCACCGCTGTCTTTTACTGTCATTGCGCGTTCTCCCTGTCTCTGGAATGCGGGCCGCCTACGCCGCCTTGGCCAGCCGGTTGTCCGGTTGGCGTGCGAGTTGCGCCAGCGCTGCGATGTCGAGGATGAGGGCCACGCGGCCGTCGCCCATGATGGTGGCACCGGCAACGCCGGCAACCTTGCGATAGTTGGCGTCGAGGCTCTTGATCACTACCTGGTGCTGTCCGACCAGGGTGTCGATGAACAGCGCCGCCTTGATGCCGTCCGTCTCGATGATCACCATGATGCCCTTGTCAAGCTGGGTGATCGCCTTGGGAATCCTGAAGATTTCGTGCAGCGGCAGGATCGGCAGGTATTCGCCGCGCACCTGGACCAGACGCTCGGAGCCGGAGAGGCTGCGGATCATGCCGGGCTCGGCCTGCAGCGATTCGACGATGTAGCCGAGGGGAATGATGTAGGTTTCGCCGCCTGCCGCCACCGACATGCCGTCGAGGATTGCCAGCGTCAGCGGCAGGCGCACCGTCATGCGGGTGCCGACACCGGTTGCGGAATCGATCTCGACGCGACCGCCCATGGCGGTGATGTTGCGCCTGACCACGTCCATGCCGACACCGCGGCCGGAGACTTCGGTGATCTTGTCGGCCGTGGAGAAGCCCGCCTCGAAGATCAGTTGCCAGACTTCCAGGTCGCTCATCTGCTCGTGGGCGGGAATGCCGCGCTCCCTGGCCTTGGCGAGGATTTTCTCGCGATTCAGGCCGGTGCCGTCGTCGCCGACTTCGATGACGATGTGGCCGCTCTGATGGTAGGCCTTGAGCATGATGGTGCCGACCGCCGGCTTGCCCCGGGCGATGCGGTCCTCAGGCATCTCGATGCCGTGGTCGAGGCTGTTGCGGATCAGGTGGGTGAGCGGATCGGAGATGCGCTCGATCAGTCCCTTGTCGAGCTCGGTGGTCTCCCCCGAGGTCTTGAGTTCGACCTGCTTGCCGAGCTTTTGCGAGAGGTCGCGGACGACGCGCGGGAAGCGCGAGAAGACCACGGACATCGGCATCATGCGGATCGACATCACCGTTTCCTGCAGGTCGCGGGTATTGCGCTCGAGTTGCACGAGGCCGTTGTGCAGGCGCTCGAATTCGACCGGGTCGATGCCCTGGGCGGACTGGGCCAGCATGGCCTGCGTAATCACCAGTTCGCCGACCAGATTGATCAGCTGGTCGACCTTGTCGATGCCGACGCGGATTGAACTGTCGGCATTGCCGGCAGCCGCCGGCTTGCGTGCTTCGGCGACCGGTTTCGGCTGCGCTTCGGCGAGCGGTTGCGCTTCGGCGCTTCGCACCGCACGGATAGCGGCAGGGACCGGCTCGGTAGCGGCTGCCGGGGCAAGCGCCGGCAGCTCGGCAAAGAAACCGTAGGCGCTCTCTTCGACTGTTGCGGCGGGCTGTGCCACCGGCACCGCGGCGGGCGGTGCCACATCGGTGAAAAAGCCGTAGGCGGTTTCGGCACTGTCGGCGGGCGTTGCCGCTGCCGCTGCCGCCGGCGCTGTTGCGGGCAAGTCTTCGAAGAAGCCGTAGCTCTCGCTGGCAGCGGCATCGACGACACCCACGGTCAGTTGCCGCAGCCGGGCGCAGATCGACTCCACGGCGGCCGGCTCGACCCGGGGTCCGCCGCGGTGAGCATCCAGCATCAGCTTGAGAACGTCTCCGGCGGCAAGAAAGGCATCCACCATTTCGCTCTTCAACAGCAGTTCGCCCTTGCGGATGCGGTCAAGCAGGTTTTCCAGGATATGGGTGACATCCTGCAGATCGGTGAAGCCAAACGTGCCGCTCGATCCCTTGATCGAATGGGCGGCGCGGAAAATCGCGTTGAGCTGCTCCGGGTCCGGATCCTGCAGATCGAGTTCGAGCAGCAGGGACTCCATGCTGGACAAATGCTCCTGGGCTTCCTCGAAGAAGACCTGGTGGAACTGACTGATGTCAAGGCTCATGACTGGCTCCCGAAGCGCGTTTTCAGCCGATGACTTTCTTGACCACTTCGACGAGCTTTTGCGGATCGAAGGGTTTCACCAGCCAACCGGTGGCGCCGGCCGCCTTGCCCTGCGCCTTCATGCTGTCCGACGATTCGGTGGTCAGCATCAGCACCGGCGTGGCCTTGTGCTGCGGCAGGCCGCGCAGGTTCTTGATCAGGGTCAGGCCGTCCATGCGCGGCATGTTCTGATCGGTGAGAATCAGGTTGAAGCTCTTCTGCTTGGCCTTGTCCAGCCCATCCACGCCATCGACCGCCTCGGTGACTTCATAGCCGCTGCTCTTCAGGGTGAAGGCCACCATCTGCCGGATGGAGGAAGAGTCATCTACTGCCAGTATCGATTTCGACATTGCATCCCTCGGATAAGATGAAAACGAGTTGGTGACTGAAACTGTGATGAAACTATAGTCATCGCCCCCCCGGCTTGTCTCTGACCGAGTCTGACGAGTTGCGACGAGTTCTTGCGTGCTCCGGGAAAACGCCTGCGACCGCAGCCCCCTATGCGGGGTCGCCGGCTTTGCCGGCCATGGCTTCGAGCGCGACGACCACGGTTTGCAGTTTTTCGTGCACTTCGCCGGGGCGGCTGACGATCTCGGCGATCTTGCGCCGCAGGTCGACCAGTTCGCCGATCAGCTGGTTCTCGATCTCCGACTGGATGCCCATGTGCAGGAAAGCCTCCTCGAACTCGTCGATGACCAGGCTGGTGAGCTCGCGGGTTGCCGTGAGGTCGGCCAGCTGGCGTGCATCCAGGTTCTTCACCGAATCGCGGATTTCCCAGGCGGCGTAACGGATGCCTTGCTGCTTGAGCAGGTTGTCGTGTTCCAGCAGCAGGCCCTGGATGCGCGATTCGATGCCCTCGGCCAGGGTCGCGATGTTGTCGCGGATGCGGCCCAGGCGCGCTGCATCGTCTTCCGGCAGATTGGTGACCAGCAGGGAAACGTGGTCGAAGTTGACCACCAGGTTGCGGTCGATCTCGAACAGACGCCCCTGGCTGCGGTGATGCTCGATCAGGTTGCGGTGCCCGGCCGAAAGCTCGCTGTCGCCGGTAGTCCGGGTCAGGCCATCGCCCTCCCAGATGATATACACGGCGCCTTCCAGTTCGTACTGGCGCAGGGAGTCGACGGCAAGCGCGGTGACCGCCTGGATGTTGCCGCAGGTGAAGCTCTTCGACAGGAACTGCATCACGACGCCCAGTTCGCCCATCGCGGACATCGAGGTGAACGCCACGTTTTGCGCGTAAGCCATCTGCTCGCGCGCCGCCGTGCCGTGCTCGAAGAACTTGCGCACTTGCGCCAGCTTGTGCCGGAATACCTCCTCAGTCACCGGCTTGATCAGCTGATCATCGGCTTCGAAGCCGTCGCGGGCGACATCGCCGGCGTCACACAAGGCAAGCTGGTACAGGTCCGAGGTGTCGAAGTCGTCGCGCAGCTGGCGGTGCAGAGCGAAGCCCTCGCCGGCGGGGAGTCCCATGTCGAGCAAAACCAGATCCGGACGACGCAAGGCGAGTCCGGCGCTGCACTCGGCAGCGCTGCGGCATACGTTGAGATCGAACTCGTGTTCCAGATGTTCCTTGTGCTGGGCGATGAAGGCCTCGTCGGTGCTGACGAGAAAGGCGAACAGTTTGGTGGTCATGGGGATTCCGGTCAGAAGTCAGAGTGGAGGAAGGTGGTTTGGAGTCAGAACTCCGCCCACTCTTCGCCAGCCTCGGCCAGATGCGCCGGCGGCTGTTTTCCGGGTGTGCCGCGTGGCGCCGCGGGTTTGGCGCTGCGCGGCAACTGACGTTGCGATACCGTGCGCAGGGCCGCCGTCGGCAGATTCCGCGAGGGACGAGCGGCCTCGCTGCGGCCGGCCGTCGTCGAGCCGCCGTCGAGCTTGAACATTCCCACCGCCTGCACCAGACTGCGTGCCTGTTCTTCCAGGCTTTCAGCCGCGGCCGCGGCCTCTTCCACCAGCGCCGCGTTCTGCTGCGTCACCTCGTCCATCTGGCTGACCGCCTGGGTCACCTGCTCGATGCCGCCGGACTGCTCACGGCTGGCGTTGCTGATTTCGGTTACCAGCACGGTCACCTGCTGGAAGCTTGTGACGACCTCGTCCATGGTGCTGCCGGCGGTGCCGACCAGCTTGGCGCCGCCCTCCACCTGGCTGACCGACTCGGCGATCAGTTCCTTGACTTCCTTGGCGGCCGTCGCCGAGCGCTGCGCGAGGTTGCGTACCTCGGTGGCGACCACCGCAAAACCGCGTCCCTGCTCGCCGGCCCGCGCGGCTTCCACCGCTGCGTTGAGTGCCAGGATGTTGGTCTGGAAGGCGATACTGTCGATCACGCCGACGATGTCGGCGATCTTCTTTGAACTTTCCTGGATGCCGCTCATGGTCCTGACCACCTGCTTCACCATCTCGCCGCCGCGGCTGGCGATGTCATTCGAGTTCCTGGCGAGTTCATTGGCCTGACGTGCATTGTCGGCGTTCTGCTTGACCGTAGCGTTGAGCTCCTCCATCGAAGACGAGGTCTCTTCCAGCGACGAGGCCTGCTCTTCGGTCCGGCTCGACAGGTCGCCGTTGCCGGCGGCGATTTCCTGCGACGCGGTGCTGATCAGGGCGGCGGCTTCCTGAATGCGGCCGATCACTTCGCGCAGACGGGCGACGGTGGTATTGGTGTCATCCTTGAGCTGACCGAAAACTCCGGCGTAATCGCCGGCTATGGTCTGCGTCAGATCTCCCCGGGAGATGGCCTGCAGGACACGGGCAACGTCGTTCAGCCCGCCGGATGTCACGGTACTCAATTGATTCAGGCGCTCCGACAGGTCGCGGAAGAAGCCTTCCTTGCCATCGAGACTCAGGCGCTGCGCGAAGTCGCCGCTGGAGGCGGCAGTGACCAGCGCCGCCACTTCGTCCTGTACCTGGACTTCGGCCGTGCGGTCAAGCCACTCCGCCACCGTGCCGACACGCTCGCCGGTTTCGGTAATCACCGGGCTCGCGGTTACCGTCAGGTGCCGGGCGCCGAGTTGCAAGCGGGCGGCGTGGGTTGCCGACAGCCGCGCCAGCATCGTGGCCTGGTGCTGAGGATTCTTGTGGAAGACGTCCATGCTCCGGCCGACCAGGCGCTCGGCGCTGAAGCCCGGCTCGATCTTGCGGATTTCTGCCTCGGCCGCGGCGAGAACTTTCTTCACCGCCGAATTGGCGTAAATGATGTTGCGATCGATGTCGGCGATCATGACGCCGGTGGACACGTTGTCGAGGGCGATTTTTACCCGCAGGGTTTCCGCGGCGGTGGCGCGATCCTTCTCGATGCGGGCGCTGAGCGCCTCCTGCATCTGGCGCAGACAGACCATCAGGCTGGTCTGATCGCCGGCGCGGATTTCGATCGCGCTGGAATAATCGTCCGCCGCGATGCGCTGCGCCACCTCGACGGCGCGAGCCGGTTCGCCGCCGAGAAGCTGCAACAGCAGGCGGTAGAGGACGATGCCGGAAACGACGGCCATCAGCGCCACCACCAGGCCGAGCACGAGGCTGCTGTTTCGTGCGCCGTTGATCACGTTTTCGGTTTCCTGGGCGCTGAGTTTGACGCGGTCGCGCAGCGTGGATTCCATTTTTTCAAGGTCTTTGGTCAGTTGCTCCGCCCGTGCATCGAAGCCGGTGTTCGGTTCCTTCATGGAGGCGTTGCCCGCCTGCGTCCCTTTTTCGATGTAAGTCTTGGCCATGCCGATACCGGCGGCGTGGAAAGTCATGAGTTCCTCGCGGACGCGCTTGACGTCCGCAGCCAGGTCGGGCTGCAATTTGGCCAGAGCCTCGAGGCTGCCAAGCGCTTCGTCGTAGGCCTTCTTCGCTTCGGCGTAGCCGCCGCCGTCCAGCGTCGCCGACACGTCGGTGAGGAATTGCTGGACCTGCACGACGTTGAAGCGAATGTTCTGCATCGCCGCAAACGAGGGCTGGGATACCTCGTGCTCGGACTGGATGCTGACGACCGCGGTGGAAAAGCCGCGCCAGGCCACGACGGCAAGCGCAGTCACCAGGATCAGAGTCAGCAGGGTGGATATGGCCATGGCCTTGCGGACAGTAAGGTCCAGCTTCATGTTTGGCTCCATGCAATTGAAGAGTTGTGATCGCCGGCGCAATCCGCGCGCAGCGCTGTTGCGCCGGCGCCGGTTTTCCGGAAAGCTTGTTCAGCGCTGTGATGGTTCATGCCGCGACCTCATCCACCAGTTCCATCTCGGCCGAGACCATCAGTGTTTCGATATCGACGACGATCAGCATGCGTTCGCCGAGGGTAGCCAGGCCGTTGATGTAGCGGGTATCCACCGTCGCCGCGAACTCGGGTGCGGCGCAGATCTGGTCAGGGCGCAGCAGGGTCACGTCGGACACGCTGTCGACCACGATGCCGACGATGCGCCCGGCGACGTTGAGGATGACGACCACGGTGAAGGAGGTGTAGTCGGCGCTGCCGACATCGAACTTGATCCGCAAATCGACGATCGGCACGATGGTGCCGCGCAGGTTGATCACGCCCTTGATGAAGGCCGGTGCGTTGGCGATCGTGGTCGGCTTCTCGTAGCCGCGGATCTCCTGCACCTTGAGGATGTCGATGGCGTATTCCTCCGGGCCCAGGGTGAACGTGAGGTATTCCTGAGCGGACCCGGTGGCCTGGTCTCTTTCTGCGTTGGTCATTTGCTTCCCGGCGCCTTTCTGCTCAAAACCCGGTGTGGGCCCGGCATTCATGCGACGAGCCCGACTGCGCCGGACGCTGCCGCGATCTGCCGGATGGGGGAATAGCCATCTGCTGCCAGTGTCGATTTGGACATTGCATCGCTCGCATACGTTGAAAACGAGTTGGTGACTGAAACTGGCACGAACTATAGTCAGCGGCCCCCGGACTTGTCTCTGACCGAGTCTGACAAGTTGCGACGAATTCTTGCGGGCGAGCGGGAGTCGGGCGAGTGATGCGGCGGCAGGGGTCATCCGCGCTGGCTATCGAGCGGGACATTGCGCCTCGTGGGCGACGCAATCCGATCGGCCGCGGGCAACTCGGCAATCCTGTTCAGCGGGGGGGCGCCTGTCTCTGACAGGCCTGACGGGGCGCGACCGGTTCCTGCCGGCCGGGACTTGTCTCAGTCTTCGAGCATGATCGCCGCGACGAAAGCGTAGCCGACCGAGTGGATGCTGCGAATCGGGAGGACGGCGCCGCTGCGGCTGATCTTGACGCGCAGGCGGCTGACCAGCGTGTCAAGGCGGCGCGAGTCGTAGTAGTCGATGTTGTGGCCGAGGGCCGCGATCATCTGCGGTCGCGGCACGGGGATGCCGGGGTTTTGCGCCAGGGTGGCGAGAAACGTGGTTTCCGCCTGCGTCAGTTGCAGTGGCGGCAGCCCCGGAGGCGTCAGCATCCATGTCGTGCTCGAGAGCGACCAGGCGGCGATGCTTTCACCGAGCCTGGACTTGGTCAGCCCGTCCTGGTCCTCTGCGTCGGGCTTGCTCAGGCGCAGCAGGCCGTCAAGCGAGGCGGCAAGCAGTTCGAAGGCAACAGGAAAAGTCAGGCAGACGTTGATCTTTATCGCCCGCAGCAGGACCATGCACTTTTCGGCTTCTCCCGGCGGCACCAGAGCCACGCGCAGCATCGGCAGCGAGCGGATATTGCCGGCCGCGCGATCCGCCATGTCCGGATCGACGACAAGCACGTCAGGGCTGTGCTGGCTGACCAGGCCGGGTATCTCCTTGCCCGTGCTGGCGGTGAGGACGCGCCAACCGAAGTCGGTCAGACCTTCAAGGATCTGAAGCCGCAAATCGTCGCTGGCTATGGCCGCAAGAAGCAGCGGCCGCTGGGCGGGATCGTCTTCTAGGGCAGGGGCAGGCATCGGGGACGGGATTGGCAGGCGACCTGTCGGGACTTCGTCGGGAAGCGGGAAACCAAGCGGTTTGCATAACGTGCACTGCGTTAGATTTTATCAGATTGCAACAGGTTGCATGGTGTTTGGCCTGAACCGCGTCCGAGCGGGCACCGTCCCTTTGGGACATGAAGCGGCGCTCCAGGGACACAAAGCGGGTCAGTGCCGAATTGCCGCTGGCCAATCAGGCCCACTGCCTCCAGTCGTTGGCAAAAACCTCAGCTGGCAGCGGACGACCATAACGGTAACCTTGTATCGTGCAACAGCCTTCTGCTTTCAGGAAATCCACCTGCGCCTGATCTTCCACACCCTCCGCCACCGTCTTCAGCCCAAGGCTTTCTGCCAGCGCCACAATCGTCCGTATGATCGCTTCGTCCCCCGGACTCTCCCCTATGCCAATCACGAAGGCGCGATCAATTTTCAGGACCTGAATCGGCAATCGTTTCAGATAGGCCAGCGACGAATATCCCGTGCCGAAGTCGTCGATGGAAAGACCCACACCCAGTTGTCGAATCGAGTCAAGTACGGCAAAAGCGTCATCAACCGCCATGATCACGCTCTCGGTGATTTCCAGTTCGAGCACCGACGGTGGCAACTCGTATTCCTGAAGAAGGGCTTGCACCCGATCAGAGAAGCCCGCACGCTCCAACTGCTTTACCGAAAGATTGACTGACACGCAAGGGATGTCGAAACCCTCACGCCGCCAACGGGAAAGCTGGCGGCAGGTTTTCTCAAGCACCTGATCGCCGAGCGCAACAATCAATCCGGTCTCTTCCGCCACTGGAATGAAGCGGACCGGAGGCACCACTCCCAATACCGGGCAGGTCCAGCGCGCCAATGCCTCGGCACCGATCAGCCTGTTGCTTCTTGAGTCAACCTTCGGTTGAAAATGCACTTCGATTTCTCCTGCCGCTATGGCCCGCCGGAGGTTGCTCTCGATCCGCATGCGCTCTTCAGCCGCCAGAGACATTTCGCTGGAATAGAACTGGCTGCGATTGCGCCCGCTGGCCTTGGCCTGATACATGGCGATATCGGCGTTGCGCACCAGGGTTTCCACGTCGCTGCCGTCATCCGGCGAAAAGCTGAGTCCAATGCTTGCGGACAGAAACAGATCATTGCCGTTTATGACAAAGGGCTCGCGAAACAGCGCCAGCAGCTTTTCGGCAGCAACTCCTGCCGCACCGGAATTATTGATTTCTTCCAGGATGCAGACAAACTCGTCGCCGCCCAGTCGGGCCAGCGTATCGCCCTGGCGCACGCTGGTTTTCAGTCGCGCAGTGACGGCGATCAGCAACTGGTCGCCGGTGAAATGGCCCAAGGTGTCGTTAACGTGCTTGAACCGGTCAAGATCTATGAACAGGACAGCCAGACGATGGCCATGCCGTGCTGCGCGCGCAAGGCTGGCGCGCAGCCGTTCCATGAACATCAGCCGGTTGGGCAAGCCGGTCAGAGGGTCATGATGAGCAAGACGATCGAGCCGCTGCTCTGCACCGCGCCGCTCCTGAATTTCTGATTCAAGCTGCGCGTTGGTCTCACTCAGCGCGCGCGTCCGTTCTTCAACTCGCGTGTCAAGCTCACGGTTGGTCTCCATCAGCTGCCGGGCCTGCGAGTCGAGAATCCTGGCCGCAAAACGCACCACAAGCATTTGAGCAAGATATAGAAGGATCAGCAGACCGGAGATGGCAAGCGCCAGCCATCTGAGTTGTTCGGCGGTGGATCGCACAAAGGGAGTGGCGTCCACATACAGTTCCAGGACACCTTCTATTTGCTCGCCCGGGCCATGTACCGGCACATACGTGGAGATGACGTCGCGGTCCGCGAGTTGATGTTCAAACGCGTCGAAGCTGTTGCGATGAGTCAGTTCGCTTACCGCCGTGCCTGCCGCTGCCGACAGGAACCCCGAGTTGCCACTCTTGTCTTCGCCGACCTGCTTGACGTCGCTGGAAAATATCGTTCGCCCGCTCAGCGAATAAACCTTCAGCTTGATGACATCGGTGCCGCGCATAAGTTTCACGACCGCGTTGCGCAGGTCCGCCTGATCGGCCAGTTGCATAAGCTCCGCTTTTCCACCGCCGATTGCGGTGAGGGGCTTGAATTTCTGCCAGAGGGAGTTCTCGAATACCTGAACCAGTGAGCTGGCGCGAGTCTTTTCCAGATGAATCAACTGCTGATTTGAATAGTGCCGGAGATAGCTTGTCATGACGCCGGCAACCAGCACCATCAAGACAAACGACAATACAAAGAAGTAGCGCGTCAGATTGAACGGCTTGTGGGCGGGTGATCCGTGCAGGGCTGTCATAGCATTATTTCCGACCGGGAAAACACTGAATAGGTATCAATCGCCGCGTACGATTTCTTTGCGCATCATTACCTTGACGGGAGAACGAGACGGGACTCAACAATTTGATGATTTCCCGGCTCAATTTTATGAACTCGTAGCGGGGATTGTCTGTATCCCTTTCTTACAAGTCCTGACGATTTCTAACTAAATATTCGACGATCCTGCCCGGGTGGCATCGACAACGGGAGTTCCCGTCAGGCATCAGTCGCCTCATCACACGGCGCGGTGCTATCTACATGGTGGATGGCCATTGCCGTCAGGGACGATTGGTAAGCCTCCAACCCCGCCCCTTGCAATCGCAACGGATCGCCGCCATATTGGCAGCTTGTTTTCCCTATTTGACGGAGAATCCCATGCGCATGCGTCTGCTCGCCGTGCTTGCCCTTGTCGCCACCCTGCTGTCCGGCTGCGGCTACAACCAGATCCAGATCAACGACGAAGCGGTGAATGCCGCATGGTCGGAAGTGCTGAACCAGTACAAGCGCCGCGCCGACCTGATTCCCAACCTGGTGGCAGTGGTTCAAGGCTACGCCGGCCATGAGAAGGAGGTCCTGACGCGGGTGACCGAGGCGCGCGCCAACGTCGCCGGGCTGAAGGCGACGCCCGAACTGATCAACGACCCGGCCGCATTTGCCAAATTCCAGAAGGCGCAGGGCGACCTCGGCGGCGCGCTGTCGCGCCTGCTGGTGGTGTCGGAAAATTATCCGCAGTTGAAGGCCGACGCCAATTTCCGCGACCTGCAGGCGCAGGTGGAGGGCACCGAGAACCGCATTACCGTGGCCCGCAACCGCTTCATCAAGACGGTGCAGGAGTACAACATTTCGGTCCGCACCTTCCCCAACAGCCTGACCGCCGGCGTCATGGGCTGGAAGACCAAGGCCAATTTCACGGTCGAGGACGAAAAGGCCATTTCGACGCCGCCGGCCATCAGGTTCGACGCGCCGGCAGCTAGCCAGGCCGCGACTCCTGCTGCCGCTCCTGCGCCGGCCAAGTAAGCCTGCGTGCGCCGCCTCGGGGCCCGGCTGTTGGCATGGCTCTGCCTGGCGCTGCTGCCGGGCTTCGGCCTGGCGGCAGACCTGGTTGCCCTGCCGGCCCTGAGCGCGCGCGTCACCGACCTGACCGGCACGCTCGACGCCACCCAGCGTGGCCGGCTTGAAGCGCAGCTGGCGGCGATCGACCGCGCCGGACGGGCGCAGGTTGCCATCCTGATGCTGCCCGGCACGCAGCCCGAGACCATCGAAGCCTTCTCCATCCGTCTGGCGGAAGCATGGAAGATCGGCCACAAGGGCGCCGACAACGGCGTCATAATCATCGTGGCGAAGAACGAGCGCAAGATGCGCATCGAAGTCGGCTACGGGCTGGAAGGCGCGATTCCGGATGCCGTGGCCAGGCGCATCGTCGCCGAGCGCATGTCGCCGCTGTTCAAGCAGGGAGACTTCTTCGGCGGTCTGCGCGCTGCCGTCGAAGGCCTGGAGCAGGCCGGCGGCGGGCAGCCGGCGGCGATGCCGGCGGAACTGCCGCCGCAGGCCGGCACCGGCAGCACCGGCGCGGAGGATAGCAGCCTGTTGCCGTGGCTGATACCCGCCCTGTTCGCCGCCGGCGTGCTGCGCATGCTGTTCGGCATCCTCGGTTCCTTTGCCAGCGCCGCCCTTGCCGGCTGGCTGGCGTTTGTCCTCTTCGGCTCGTGGCTGGTGGCGCTGCTGGCCGGCATCGTCATCTTTGTGCTGTCCTTCTTCAATCTGTTTTCTTCGGGCGGCCCCGGCGGCGGCTTTTCTTCGGGCGACGACTCGTCGTCGGGCGGCTTCAGCGGTGGCGGCGGCAGCTTCGGCGGCGGCGGCGCTTCGGGAGACTGGTGACATGAAGCCTGCGCGCTTGCTCAAACATCTGTTGCTGCCCGGCTGGTGGGTACGCCGGGCATTCGCCCGCAATGACCTGGCGGCCATCGGCAATGCCATCACCGCCGGCGAGAACTCGCATCGCGGCGAACTGCGCTTCGTCGTCGAAGGCCCCCTGCCGGTGTCAACGCTGTGGCGCGACCTGTCGCCGCGAGGTCGGGCGGTGGAACTGTTCTCGACTTTGCGCATCTGGGACACGGCGGACAACAGCGGCATCCTGATCTATGTGCAACTGGTCGACCGCAGGGTGGAAATACTCGCCGACCGCGGCATTGCGGCGCAGGTGACGCAGGCCGAGTGGGATGTCATCTGCCGCGACATGGAGGCCAGATTCCGCCGCGGCGAGTGGCGGCGCGGCGCCTTGCAGGCCGTGACCCGCGCCGCGGAACTGCTGGCGCGCCATTTCCCCGCCGGCGGCAGCAAGCCGAACCAGCTGCCGGATCAGCCGCTGGTGCTCTAGCTGCGCCGGGCCGATGCGCGGGCTGCGCCGTCGGCTAGACTGCGGCCATGCCTGCCCCACGCTCCCTGCCGCGCGAATTGCTGCACCTTGCCTGGCCGGTGATGATCGCCCAGGCCGCGGTGATGGCCAACGGCGTGATCGACACCCTGATGGCGGGCCGGCTTTCCTCGGCCGACCTGGCGGCAGTCGGCATCGGCTCCAGCATCTACGCCACGGTTTTTGTCACGGCGATGGGCGTGCTGCTGGCGCTGACGCCGGTGGTGGCACACCACTACGGCGCGCGCCGCTTTGCCGAGATCGGTGCCGATGTGCGGCAGTGCGCCTGGCTGGCCCTGTGCTTGTCGGTGATCGCGTTTGCGGTTTTGCAGCATCCCGATCCGCTGCTGCATTTTTCGCGCCTGACGCCGGAAGTCGAGCTGAAAGTACGGGCCTATCTCGACGGCGTGGCCTGGTCGGTGCCCGGCGCGCTGTTCTTCCGCGTCTTCTTCGGCTTCACCACCGGCATCGGCCGGCCGCGCCCGGTGATGGCCTTCAACCTGCTCGGTCTGGCGCTCAAGGCGCCGCTCAATTGGGTCCTGATGTACGGCCACTTCGGCCTGCCGGCCATGGGCGGCGCGGGCTGCGGCTGGTCCTCCGCCGTCATCATGTGGACTGTCGCCAGCCTGGCCTGGCTGTGGTGCCGGCGCGATGCCGAGTACGCCCCGTACCGCGTCTTCGCCCGCTTCGAGCCGCCGCGCCTTGGCGCCTTGCGCGAGCTCATGGTGCTCGGCCTGCCGATGGGGGCGACCTTTCTGGTCGATGTCACGGCGTTTACTTTCATGGCGCTGTTCATCGCCCGGCTCGGGCCGGAGATTTCCGCTGCCCACCAGATTGCCGCCAATGTCGCGGTCTTCCTGTTCATGGTGCCGATGGCGCTGGGCAGTGCCACCGGCGTACTGGTGGGGCAGGCGCTGGGTGCCGGCAATGCCCGCCGCGCGCGCCGCGCCGGCCTGCTCGGGCTGACGGCCGGCTGCAGCGCCGCCGCCTTCCTCGGCGCGGCGATTTACCTCGGCGCCGTGCCCCTGGCGCGCGCCTATACGACGGATGCGCAGGTCGCCGCTGCTGCCGCCACGCTGCTGTCGATCGTCGCCTTGTATCACCTCGCCGATGCCGTACAGGCGGTCATGGCCCAGGTGCTGCGCGGCTACAAGCGCGCCATGGCGCCGATGCTGATTTATGCCGTGGCACTATGGGGTGTCGGCCTCGGCGGCGGCTATCTGCTGGGCCTGACCGACACCTTCGGCCCGCCGCGCGGTGCGGCGGGGTTCTGGATGGCGGGTGTGGCGAGCCTGACGATTGCGGGGGCAGGCGTACTGGCGTACTTCCTGCGGATTTCGGCTCAGACCATCCCGGCGCCCGCTACCACCAGCGCATAACGCGCCGCCTTGCCGCCCGCCATCCACAGCGCGCAGGGCAGCCAGGGCAGCCGCAGCCAGCCGGCGGCGGCACACAGCGCGTCGCCGATAAGCGGCGCCCAGGCCAGCGCCAGCGCCGCTGCGCCATGGCGGCGCAGGGCGGCGAGGTATTTTTCCTTGCGCGCCGCGTCCGCCCCGGCCGGCTTCTGCGGCGCCGGCAGCCAGCGGCCCATGGCGTAGGTGCTCAGGCCGCCCAGCGTGTTGCCGGCAGTCGCCAGCACCAGCGCCGCTGCCGCCTGTTCCGGGTGCAGCAGGATCAAGGCAAACAGCACTGCCTCCGAGCCGCCGGGCAGCAGCGTCGCGCCGAGAAAGCTGGAAATAAACAGGCCGGCCAGGCCTGCTTCTGCGGTGAAAGCGAAGTCCATGACGCATGTTACCCTTTGCCTTCAGCGACCCCTTCCGCCCTGCCGTCATGGACTATCTCGAACGAATTCTGAATGCCCGCGTTTATGATGTTGCCATCGAAACGCCGCTGGAGCCGGCGCCGATTCTGTCGGCGCGGATCGGCAACCGCGTGCTGTTCAAGCGCGAGGACATGCAGCCGGTGTTCAGCTTCAAGCTGCGCGGTGCCTACAACAAGATCGTTCGCCTGACGCCGGCGCAGCGCAAGCGCGGCGTGATCTGCGCCTCGGCCGGCAACCATGCCCAGGGGGTGGCGCTGGCGGCGCAAAAGCTCGGTATCCGCGCCGTCATCGTGATGCCGACTACCACGCCGCAGATCAAGATCGACGCGGTGAAGAAGCGTGGCGGCGAGGTGGTGCTGGCCGGCGAATCGTATGACGCCGCCTACGCCCATGCGCTGGAACTGGAAAAGCAGCAGAAGCTCAACTTCGTGCATCCCTTCGACGATCCGGACGTGATCGCCGGGCAGGGCACCATCGGCATGGAGATCCTGCGCCAGCATCCGGAGCCGATCGACGCGGTGTTCTGCGGCGTCGGCGGCGGCGGCCTGATCTCGGGGGTGGCGGCCTACATCAAGCGCCTGCGGCCGCAGATCAGGATCATCGGCGTCGAGGCGGCGGACTCGGATGCCATGGCCCGTTCGCTGGCTGCAGGCAGGCGGGTGCGCCTGGAACAGGTCGGCCTGTTTGCCGACGGTGCCGCGGTGAAATACGTCGGCGCCGAGACCTTTCGCCTGTGCCGCGAATATGTCGATGAAATGGTGCTGGTCGATACCGACGCCATCTGCGCCGCGATCAAGGACGTGTTTGAGGATACGCGCTCGATCCTCGAGCCGGCCGGCGCACTCGCCGTCGCCGGCGCCAAGGCCTGGGCGCACCGGCACGGCGTGCGCGGCAAGACGCTGGTGGCAGTGGCCTCGGGCGCCAACATGAATTTCGACCGCCTGCGTTTTGTCGCCGAACGCGCCGAAGTCGGCGAGCAGCGCGAGGCCGTGCTGGCCGTGACGCTGCCGGAGAAGCCGGGCGCCTACAAGAAATTCATGGCGCTGATCGGCGCGCGCAACATCACGGAGTTCAACTACCGCTTTCACGATACCGGCGAGGCGCATGTGTTTGTCGGCATGCAGGTTGCCAATCGTGATGAAGCGACCCGGCTGGTGCGGCAACTGGAGAAGAACGGTTATCCGGCGCTGGATCTCACCGACGACGAAATGGCCAAGCTGCACATCCGCCATCTGGTCGGCGGCCATGCGCCGCAGGTGAGGAACGAGCTGATCTACCGCTTCGAGTTTCCCGAGCGCCCCGGTGCGCTGATGCATTTCCTCGAGAAGATGAGCGCCGGCTGGAACATCAGCCTGTTCCACTATCGCAACCACGGCGCCGATACCGGTCGTGTGCTGGTCGGCATGCAGGTGCCGCCGCAGGAAATGAAAGACTTTCGCGTCTTCCTGAAGAGCCTGGGGTACCGCTTCTGGGATGAATCGAAGAATCCGGCCTACCGCCTGTTTCTCGGCTGAGGCGGCGACGGGTGCAGACGAGGGTTCGGGCGATCGATTCGACGCACAAGCAGTCCGTGCCGGGAAGCGATCAGGTTTCGACCACGAACTCGAGCGTCTCGTCAGCGGCGGACCGCCAGGCATGGCCGAAGACGATGCGGCCGCGGTTGCGCAGAATGATCTCCTCGCGCTTGAGGAGGAACTCCGCTTCGCCCTGGAAGGTCACGTAAGTGCCGTTGGTGCTGATATCGGCGAGCACGAACTTGTCGCGACGCCGCTCGATCTTGCCGTGATTGCGCGAGGCGCTGCCGTCGCGAATCGCGATGTCGCACATCAGGTCGCGACCCAGGGAAACGGCGGGCCGTTCCGCGCTGAGAACGATTTCATCGGCACCGTGACGCAGTCGCACCCTTGCCTGAGTTGAGTCGACCGCGACCATGCTTTCCGACTTCATGGTCAGCTCGATGTTTTCCTGCCAGATCACCTCATGCACGCGGATATCGATTTCCTTTCCTTTCACGGTGAGGGAATCGATATCCCGGGTGCGGCGCCGCAGCAGCTCCGGCAGCAGGCCGACGCTGGCTTCGGTGGTGACGATCTGGCCGGCCTTGGCCAACTCGGCCATGCGCGCCGCGACGTTCACCGTGTCGCCGAAGACGTCGTTGTTTTCGTCTATGGCCGGGCCGAAGTGGAAGCCGACGCGAATGGCCATTTTCATGCCGCCGAGCGGCGGCAGGCTGTCGATGCGTTGCTGCATGTCCGATGCCGCCAGCATGCCGTCGGCGGCGCTGTCGAAAACCGCCATGACTTCATCGCCGATAGTCTTGATCACCCGTCCCTTGTAGAAAAGCACGGCGTGCTGCATGCATCCGAAGCAGCGTCCGATGGCGCGCAGCGCTTCGGCGTCGCCGAGTTTTTCATAGAGGCGGGTGCTGCCCGCAACATCGGCGAACAACACGCACAGGTTTCGCCGGATGGCAGTCATGAGGGCGCGGGAGCTTGATTCTGGAGCGGCCATGATAGCAAACGGGCGCTCACCGCAGCCTGCGCCGGGTGCGACGCAAGACGCTATCATGCGACTGTGCAGGCCTGCCCGGACTGCATTGCCCGACGATGAGGATGATGATGACCGGCCCGGTGTTCCAGGATGACTTTTGACTTCGACGCGGTCGTCGACCGCAACGGCAGCGATTCCGTGAAGTGGGCGAGGTACGTCGACGCCCGGGGGCACAACACCGACATAATCCCGCTTTGGGTCGCCGACATGGACTTTGCCGCGCCGCCGCCGGTGCTGACGGCGTTGCGCCGCCGCATCGGGCATGGCGTGTTCGGCTACAACCAGCCCACCGCGAGCCAGACCGACGCGGTGGTCGCCTACCTGCGGCGCAAGTTCGACTGGAGCATCGATGCCGACTGGATCGTCTGGCTGCCGGGGCTGGTGTCCGGTCTCAATGTCGCCTGCCGCGCGGTCGGCGCAGCGGGCGATGCGATCGCTACGGCGACGCCGATCTATCCGCCGTTTCTTTCGGCGCCGGAGTTTTCCGGCCGCCGCGTGGTGCAGGTGCCGCTGCTGTGTGACGGCGAGGGCTGGCTGTGGGATTTCCCGACGCTGGACGCCGTCCTCGGCAGCAGCCGGGCCAGGCTCTTTCTGCTCTGCCATCCGCACAACCCGACGGGGCGCGTGTGGAACGAGGACGAACTGTGGCAGGTCGCCCTGCTCGCCGAAAAGCACGATCTGGTGGTGTGTTCGGATGAAATCCACAACGGCCTGATTCTGTCGCCCTCGTGCCGGCACCGGGTCTTCGCCACGCTCGGCGCGGAAGCGGCGGCGCGCAGCATCACCCTGATGGCGCCGTCCAAGACCTTCAATATTCCGGGACTCGGCTGCGCCTTTGCCATCATTCCTTCAAGTTCGCTGCGGCGCGACTTCTGCCACGCCATGCGCGGCATCGTGCCCCACGTAAATGCCCTCGGCCTGACAGCAACCGAAGCGGCGCTGACGCTGTGCGACGACTGGCAGGCGGATCTGCTCGACTACCTGCGCGGCAATCTGCGCGCCGTCGAGCGCGCCGTCGCCGCCGCCCCGGGGCTCTCGATGCTGCCGGTGGAGGCCACCTACCTGGCCTGGATCGATGCGCGCGAGTTCGCTGCCGGGCACGGCATCGACAATCCGGCGCGCTGGTTCGAGCAGCACGGCCTGGGGCTTTCCGACGGCGCCGATTTCGGCGCGCCGGGGTTTGTCCGGCTCAATTTCGGCACGCGGCGTCCGCTGCTGGAGGAAGCGCTGGCGAGGCTGTGTCGGGCCACCGGTCGCCGGTAGCGGGTCAGGAATCGTAGCCGTCCGTTCTCACCCGCAATTCGTGATTCAGCCAGAGCACGACGCCGAGGAACAGCATCGCTCCGCCCTGATGAGCCGCACCCAGGGCCACGGGAACCGCCAGCAGCAAGGTGGATATGCCGAGTCCGATCTGCAGCGACAACGCCAGCACCAGAAGATGTGCGGCGCGGCGGGCACCTGCGGGCACCGGTGAGGATCGTATTTTCAGCCAGAACCACGGTACCAGGAAGGCCAGCAGCCATGCGCCGAGACGATGATCGAACTGCACCGTCGCCATGTTGTTGAAGAAGTTGAGGTACCACGGTTCGAGCATGAAGATCTCCGGCGGCACGAAGGCGCCGTTCATCAGCGGGAAGCTGTTGTAGGCCTTGCCGGCGCGGATGCCGGCGACGAAGCCGCCGCTGACGATCATGTAAAAGGCCAACAGCGCCAGCCAGAATCCGGTCCGCTGCAGCCTGCCGAGGGCGGCATTGGTAACCTGGCGCGTGCGTTCGGCAAGCAGGCCGAACGCCACCCACACCATCGCGGTGAATATGACGAACGCCAGCGAGAGATGGGCCGTCAGCCGGTACTGGCTGACGCGCGGGTCGTCGATCAGGCCGCTTTTCACCATGTACCACCCCATCGCGCCCTGCATGCCGCCGAGCACGAATATCCCTGCCAGCTTGAGGGCCAGCGGCCGGTCGATCCGGCGCCGCGCCAGAAACCAGAGAAACGGCAGCAGGAATACCAGACCTATCGTGCGGCCCAGCACGCGATGGAAATACTCCCACCAGAAAATGCCCTTGAATTCGTCGAGCGCCATCTGGTGATTGACCTTCTGATATTCGGGTGTCTGCTTGTACTTGTCGAAGGTGGCCTGCCACTCGGTCTGGTTGAGAGGCGGAATCGTGCCGACGATGGGCTGCCATTCGACGATGGAGAGCCCGGAATGCGTCAGCCGGGTGACGCCGCCGACGACCAGCGTGGCAAACACCATGGCACTGCAAATCAATAGCCAGGCAGCGATGTTTCGACGAGCGTGCTGTTGCATGGGATATCCCGGAAATAAGAAAACAGGTAAAGAACTGTCAATTCGCCAAGCATACGACAGACCCGGCAAATTTTCGACACCGCGGCGTTCATGAGCGCACAGGCGGCGGCAGTGTTTCATTACCTGTCGATTCCAAAATTGTTTCAGATCAATTTTTTTCCGCGGCGACCCGATTAGTCTTCTCCCAACGTTGCTCCGCCAAGGAGCGGCGATCGCTTGTTTCAATTGATCTCGCGCCAGCGGGGCTAACCGGGGAGGGTAGGTGCATGGCTAACGACGATGATGTTCCATTCATGCAGAAGCTGCTGGACAACCACTTTCTGCTCCTGTTCCTGGGGGTAGCGTCTCCCGGCCTCATTTACATCTTGTGGGGCGTCGTGGACATCATGAGCGTCCCCCTCGCAAAGTAAGCAATCCAGTCAAACAGGGAGAATAAGATGAGTGCAATCCTGCCGCCTTCACAGCGGTTGTGGTGGAAACAACCGATCGCCGGACAAGAGTGGGCCTGGATTGGCATCGCTTTCGTCTGGGCCATGATCATGTTCGTCATGATGGTCTATTGGCACATCAACGGTAAGCAGAATCTATCGAACGAGGTTTACCGGACGACGACCGAGATGTACACGGCCAAGACGGATGCATTCGTCAAGGAAAACACCATTCGCACCGAGACCGAGCTGAACATTCCGGTGGTGCGGCCGAATGCGAAGAACGAAGCCTACCTGCTCGCACGCCTGTGGTCCTGGTATCCGATTCTTGAACTGGAAGCGGGCAAGACCTACAAGATTCACCTGTCATCGGTTGATTACAACCACGGCTTCTCGCTGCAGCCGGTGAACATCAACATCCAGGTCATTCCCGGCTATGAGCATGTGGTCAAGATGACGCCGACCAAGGCGGGCACCTATGCCATCGTCTGCAACGAATACTGCGGCATCGGTCATCACACGATGCTTGGCCGTATTTACGTGAAATAAGGGGAGTCCTAGATGGCAACTACTTACCGCACCTGCCCGCGTACCGGGCTGCAATTCGATCTGGCGGCCGAGAAGCTGATGCGCTGGAATGCCGTAGCCGGCGTGCTGTGGCTGCTGGTGGGCGGCATCACCGCCCTGCTGGTGATCCTGACGCGCTGGCCGGCGATCAAGCTGCTGCCGGCAGACCAGTTCTACCTGATCCTGACGGCCCACGGCATCGACATGCTGATCCTGTGGATCATCTTCTTCGAGATGGCCGTGCTCTATTTCGCTTCCTCGACCTTGCTGCGATGCCGGATCGCCACGCCGGCACTGGCGTGGGTCCAGTTCTGGCTGATGGCGGTCGGCGGCATCATGACCAACGTCGCGATCTTCCAGGGCGGGTCGAGCGTGATGTTCACGTCCTACGTGCCGATGCAGGCCGCACCGCACTTCTACCTCGGCATCATCCTGTTCGCGGTAGGCGCGCTGATCGGCTGCGGCGTGTTCTTCGGCACGCTGGTGGTGGCGAAGCGGGAAAAAACCTACACGGGATCGATTCCGCTGGTGACTTTCGGCGCCATGACCGCGGCGATCATCGCCGTGTTCACCATCGCCGCGGGTGCCGCGATCCTGATCCCGACCTTTGCCTGGTCGATGGGCTGGATCAAGGAAATCGATGCGCAGCTGTATCGCATGGTCTGGTGGGCGCTGGGTCACTCCTCGCAGCAGATCAACGTCGCGGCTCACGTCTCGATCTGGTATCTGGTCGCTGCCGTGGCCTTCGGTGCCAAGCCGCTGTCCGAGAAAGTGTCGCGCTTCGCCTTCCTGCTCTATATCCTGTTCCTGCAACTGGCCAGCGCGCATCACCTGCTGTCCGACCCGGGCATGAGCGCGGAGTGGAAGGTGCTGAATACCTCCTACTTCATGTACTTCGCGGTGCTGGCCTCGATGATCCACGGCTTTACCGTGCCGGGGGCGATCGAAGCAGCGCAGCGCAAGAAGGGTTTCACCAACGGCCTGTTCGAGTGGCTGCGCAAGGCACCCTGGGGCAATCCGGTGTTCTCCGGCATGTTCATTTCCCTGGTCGGCTTCGGCTTCATCGGCGGCATCTCGGGCGTCGTGCTGGGAACCGAGCAGATCAACATGCTGATGCACAATACCTTCTACGTGCCGGGTCACTTCCATGCCACGGTCGTCGTCGGCACTACGCTGGCCTTCATGTCCGTCACCTACCTGCTGGTGCCGACCTTGTTCAAGCGCGAAATGATTTTCCCCAAGCTGTGCCAGATCCAGCCCTACCTGTACGGCATCAGCATGATCGTGCTGTCGCTGGTGATGATGGGCGCCGGCACCCTGGGCGTTTCCCGCCGTCACTGGGACATGGCCTTCTCGGGCGCGCCGTTCCAGTATGAATGGCCGGGTGCCGCATACCTGATGATGGGTCTGACCGGAATCTTCGGCGTGATCGCAGTCGTCGGTGGCGGGCTGTGGATCCTGCTGGTAGTCGGCTCGCTGCTGTTCGGCAAGAAGCTTGACGGCGGCGCGACCTCCGACAAGCCGACGCCGATTCCGGATCAGACGGCTGCTGCAGCGGCTTCCGCCACCGGCAGCGAAGAGCATACCAACGTGCCGGGTACCGTGGTTCTGGCAATCACCCTGTTGGTGTGTTTTGTGCTCTACTACTTCGTGAATTGGAAGTACCTGTCCGAAGTCTGGGGGCTCAGCTGATCACCGGTTGATCCGGCGGCAAGGATTCCCCGCACTCCGGTGCGGGGAGCCTGCCTGAATCGGGCTTGGCAAACAGGCCCGATTCAAGCAGGATTAAACAGCGACAATAACTGCAACGACACTATCCAACCGACATCCGATGGAATCGACGCTGCCCCCGACCCGATCTTCAGGCTTCCCCTTCCGTGCCATCATGGGGGTGTTCAAGCTGCGCATCGGCGTCGTCATCACCTTCACCGCGCTGGCAGGACTGGCGGTGAGCAGCGGTCCCAGCCTGAGCGCGGCGCAGTTCATTACACTGATGCTGGCCGTGCTGATTTCCTCGGGCAGCGCAGGCGCCTTCAACCAGTATTACGAGTACGACACCGATCCCCTGATGTCGCGCACCCGCAACCGGCCTTTTGCCACCGGGGAGATCCGCCACGGGCCCATCTGGCTGGTGGCGATCGTCGGATTGATGGTGCTGTCGGTGGGCGCCGCATGGTTTGCGCTGAATGCAGTAGCTGCATTGTTTGTCTTTCTCGGCGCATTTTTCTATGCCGTTGTTTACACCGTATGGCTGAAACGCCGCACCTGGCTGAATATCGTGTTCGGCGGCCTGGCCGGCAGCTGGGCGGTGCTGGCCGGAGCCACCGCCGCGGATCCGCATCTCGGTGCCGTGCCGCTGGCGCTGGCTTTCGTGCTGTTTCTCTGGACGCCGCCGCACTTCTGGAGCCTGGCCATCGCCTACCGCGATGACTACGCCGCGGCCGGAGTGCCCATGCTGCCGCTGGTGGTGGGCGACAAACGCGCAGCGCAAACCATTTTCGGCAGCACTCTGCTGTTGGTGGCCGCGTCGTTCCTGCCGCTGGCTTTCGGCCTGGGCGCCATCTACTTTGCCGGTGCGGCTGCCGGCGGCTTCCTGTTCATCCAGAAGGCCTGGCGTCTGGTCAAGAACACCAACCGCGCAACCGCCATGACCTGCTTCCATGCCTCGCTGGCTCAGCTGACCCTGGTGCTCACGGCCGCCATCATCGACGCGCGTTTCTAGTGCGCCGCCCGGCTTGTGATGCATCCCTTCATTCGTGCCGCAGTTGCGGCAGTTCTGGTCTTTGCGGCGGGCAGCGTCCAGTCCGCAGCAGACAAGGCGCCGGCTCCCGCGCTCGTTGAACGTCCGCAGGGCGCGCGTAGCGGCCTGACCCTCACCACGCTCGACGAAAAGGCCGCACTGCAGCTTTCGCAGGGCGTGGTCGGCAAGCCCGTCGGCGACCATGTCCTGCTCGACCGGCAGGAGCGGCCGACGTCGCTTGCCGCATACCGGGGCAAGCCTCTGCTGGTGAATTTCGTCTACACCGCGTGCTTCCATGTCTGTCCGACCACGACGCGCAATCTGCAACGGGCGGTCGAGAGTACGCTCGACGTGCTCGGGCCGGACCGTTTCAACATCGTCAGCATCGGCTTCAACCAGCCCTTCGATTCGCCTGCGGCGATGAAAGGCTTCGCCACCCAGTACGGTATCCATCTGCCCAACTGGGAATTCCTCAGCCCGGCCGCCGCCATCGTCGACGAGTTGACGCGGGATTTCGGCTTCAGCTATGTCGCTACGAGCGCCGGCTTCGACCACCTGAATCAGGTCACCATCGTTGACGCCGAGGGCAGGATATTCAGGCAGGTCTATGGCGAGAGCTTCACCGCCGCAGACCTGGCCGAACCGCTCAAGGCGATGATCACCGGCGCCCCAATTCCGCCGCAGACCGGCACCCTGGCGGAGATCGCCGACCGGGTCAGAATCCTCTGCTCGGTCTACGACCCGGTCACCGGGAAATACCGGACCAACTATGCGCTGTATTTCGAGATAGCCGGTTTCATCAGCTTCATGATCTTCATGATCTGGCTGGCTTTCAGCTTCATGAGGAATCGCGGCGACGACGGGATTCAATCCGGTTGATTCGAGTCAAGTCGGAAAACTTCCGGCTTGCATATCATCAAGCGCTAATAGTCGACATCCGTCTGCTAGCAGCGGCCTTACGGAATTTCCCACCCTGAGCATGTACGCAAGCTTGCGCGGCAACGCGCAAACCCTCTTCGAGCGCAGCGAGATCTTCTTCGACGCGTTCTTCGGCGGCACCGACAATCCCCTGCGCCATCTGGGTGCCCTGGGGCTGTATTTCCTGTGGCTGCTGGTGGCCAGCGGGCTTTACCTTTACGCGGTGCTGGACACCAGCATCGACGGCGTCTACCGCTCCATCGGCCACCTGTCGCAGCAGCAGTGGTATCTCGGCGGCATACTGCGCAGCCTGCACCGCTACGCCTCCGATGCCTTTGTCCTGGTCATGATGCTGCATCTGCTGCGGGAGTGGGCCTGCGGCCGCTACTACGGTTTCCGTCTCTATTCCTGGATCACCGGCGTGCCGCTGATCTGGTTTGCCTATATTTCCGGCATCGGCGGCTACTGGATCGTCTGGGACCGCGTGGCGCAGTACTCCGCCATCGCCACCACCGAACTGCTCGACTGGCTGCCCTTTTTCAACGAGCCGACGGCGCGCAACTTCCTTGCGCCGGATTCGATCAACGACCGCTTCTTTACCATCCTCGTCTTCATCCACATCGGCATTCCGCTGATGCTGATCCTCGGCCTCTGGGCTCATGTCAATCGCATCAGTCGGGTGGATTACCTGCCGTCGCGGAACTTGATGCTGGGAACTCTGGCCAGCCTTCTGGCGCTGGCGGCGATCCAGCCGGCGCTGAGCCAGGCGCCGGCGAATCTGTCGCTGGTGCCTGCCGCCCTGCCGCTGGACTGGTTCATCCTGTTCATCCATCCGCTGACCGACGTCACCTCGCCGGCGGCGGTGTGGGCGCTGATATTCGGCGCCACGCTGCTGCTCTTCGTCCTGCCCTGGCTGCCGCGACCGAAGGCGCAGCCCGTCGCCCTGGTCGATGCCGCCAACTGCAACGGCTGCGGCCGTTGCCACGCCGACTGTCCCTACGAGGCGGTCACCATGGCGGGGCATCCCGACAAGCCGGGCCACCGGATCGCCGTCGTCGATCCCGGGCTTTGCGCCGCTTGCGGCATTTGCGCCGGCTCCTGCCCGTCATCGACTCCCTTCCGCAGTCAGGAAAGGCTGGTGACCGGCATCGACATGCCGCAACAACCGGTGGACGCCGTGCGCCGGCAACTTGAAGCCCGCCTCGCCGGTCTCGGCGGCACCACCAAGCTGGTCGTCTTCGGCTGCGAGCGCGGGGTCGATGTGCGCAGCCTGGACGCCGCCGACACCGCCGCCATCAGCCTGCTGTGCACCGGCATGCTGCCGCCTTCGTTCATCGAATATGCACTGCGCAGCGGCGCCGACGGCGTCGTCGTCACCGGCTGCCGCGACGGCGGCTGCGATTTCCGTCTCGGCATGCAATGGACGCAGGAGCGGCTTGACCACAGGCGCGAACCGCATCTGCGCGAGCTCGTGCCGCAGGACCGGCTGCGACTGGTGCCGGCATCGCGCAGCGAAAGCAGGCAACTTCTGGTTGCCGTAACGGAATTCAGAACCGAGCTCGAAACCCGGATGGCCGCCAGTCGCCGACCGCCCACCTATTCCCGGAGAAAAAATCATCATGCCTAAGCCCGCCGCCATCGTCGGCCAGATCGTCCTGTACGGCGCCTTCGCCGCCTTCATCGGCTACTTCGCCACCTCGCCCGTGTATCGGCAGATCGGCGACGACGTCGCCCTGATCAAGCTCTCGATGAGCCACCTCGGCGGCCGCGAGTGCCGCAAGCGCAGCGCCGAAGAGCTGGCCAAACTGCCGCCCAACATGCGCGCACCGCTGGAGTGCCCGCGCGAGCGGTCCGACATCAGGCTGCAACTGGAACTGGACGGCAAGCCCATGTTCGAAGCCGTGATGCATCCCACCGGGCTCTCCAAGGATGGCGTGTCCACCGTCTACAAGCGCTTCGAGGTGAAGGCGGGCAGCTACCGGATCGCCGTGAAGATGAACGACAACCTGGTCAACCCCGGCTTCAATTACATCAAGGAAGCCCAAGTCACGCTCAAGCCGGCGCAGGTGCTGGTGATCGACTTTAATCCGGACAAGGGCGGCCTGTTCTTCCAGTAGGCCGCCGCCGGACAACATCGAACGAAACCCTCCACCCTTCGCCGCGGACAACGATTATGCTGAATCTCCTTCAAACGCTCGTGCGCTGGTTCTTCATGCGTGCGGAGAGCCTGTTCAACGCCGCCTTCGGCGAAAAAACCAATCCCTTCTACCACCTCGGCACCATCACCTTCTGGCAGTTCTGGCTGCTGGTCGGCACCGGCATCTACCTCTACATCTTTGCCGATACCGGCGTGCATGACGCCTACAGCTCGGTGGAACGCATCACCCACAATCAATGGTGGGCCGGCGGCATCATGCGCAGCGTGCATCGCTACGCCACGGACGGCATGATCCTGACCATGATGCTGCATCTGCTGCGGCACTTCGCCTATGACCGCTACCGCGGCTTCCGCTGGTTTTCCTGGGTCACCGGCGTCGCCCTGATCTGGCTGGTATATATCTCCGGCCTCAACGGCTTCATGCTGGTGTGGGACAAGCTGGCGCAGTTCGTGGTGGTGGCGACCGCCGAGTGGTTCGACGTGCTGCCGATGTTCAACGGCACCCTGATCCGCAACTTCATCTATCAGGAAAACGTCACCAGCCGGCTGTTCACCCTGCTCGCCTTCATCCACCTCGGCGCGCCGTTGATAGCCGGGGTTATCGCCTGGGTGCATGTGCAGCGCGTGCCGCGCGCCCACGTCAACCCGCCGCGCCAGATCGCCGTCGCCGTCACTCTGATGTTCATCGCGCTGGCCCTGGTCAAGCCGATTGTCAGTCAGGGCGGCGAGGCGGACATGCTGGTGGTGCCCACCAACATCCAGTTCGACTGGTTCCAGATGCCGGTACTGGCCCTGGTCTATGTCATCAACCCGCTGTATCTCTGGTTCGGCGTGACGGGCTTGACGCTGCTGCTGTTCCTCACGCCGTGGCTGCCGCCCAAGCGCCTCGGTGGCGCCAAGGCAGAGGCTGCCGTCACCTTCCATCCCGACCAGCGGACCGTCGCCATCCGTTTCGACGAAACCCTGCTGGATGCGGGTTTGCGACAAGGCATCGACCTGCCTTACGAGTGTCGCAACGGCGGCTGCGGCCAGTGCAAATGCACCGTGCTGAGCGGCAATGTAGACCCCGGCCTGTATCAGCCTGATGCACTCTCGGCCGGGGAGCGCGCGGCAGGCAAGGTGCTGCTGTGCTGCGCCACCGCGCTCGGCGATGTCGAGATCGAATACCAGGCCTCCGCAGCCCGCGCCATCGGCCGATACACGGCCCGTGTGGCGACCATGGAAAAGCTCAGCCATGATGTCATGCGCATCCTGCTGAGGCTGCCGCAAGGTCAGCAGATCCCGTTCAGGGCCGGCCAATACATCAACATCATCCTCGACGACGGCCAGCGCCGCGCCTTCTCCTTCGCCAATCCGCCGCACCAGCCCGAACTGGTGGAACTGCAGATCCGGCTGATGCCGGACGGCCTGTTCACCACGCATGTCTTCGAGCAGATGAAGCCGGGCGACAGCGTCCGTTTCGAAGGCCCGCTGGGCGATTTCTCCCTGCGCGAATCGGAACGCCCCATCGTTTTCGTCGCCGGCGCCACGGGTTTCGCCCCGGTCAAGAGCATGGTCGAGGATGCCTTCCGGCGCGGACTCAAGCGTCAGATCCATCTTTACTGGGGCGTGCGCAAACTGGCGGATCTGTATCTGCCCGACCTGCCCCTGGGCTGGGCACGCGAGCACGCCAACTTCCACTTCATTCCGGTATTGTCAGACGCCGCGCCGGAGGACAACTGGAGCGGGCGCACCGGGCTGGTACACGAGGCCATCCTGGAAGATTTTCCCGACCTCAGGGGCCATGAAATCTACGCCTGCGGCTCGGTGAAAATGGTCGAAGCGATTTTCCCGACGCTGAAGAATCAGGGCGCGGAGGAGGGCATGTGCTTCTCGGATGCCTTCACCATTTCGGCCCGCTCTCTGGCGTTGCAGCCGAAGGGGTAGGCGGTGAATGGACTGGCGACCTGCCCTGTGCGGGCTTCCCTTACCGCCGCCGCGGCACCATGACCTTGAGGCAGACCAGCACGAACATGATGCCGCCGATGACGGCAATCAGGCCGCCCAGCCCCATCATGCCCATGCCGAGCTTCTGCGGCAGGGTGGTCAGCGCCTGCTCGGCGCCGGCCACCTTGCGCTGCACGCCGTAGCCGCCGGACCAGGCCAGGCCGACAACGTGAATCAACTGCCCGCCGCCATACACATAAGGCTGCCAGCGCGCCATGCGGCCCTTCACCTCGCCGAAGCCGAGCTGCGGCAACAGCACATAGCCCAGTCCCATGAAGGCCAGTGTGACGCCGACCGTGGAGCCGTGGTAATGCGCCGGAATCACCACGTTGGCGCCCTTAATCATGTAGGCCAGCACGCCGCCGACGGCGAACAGGGAAAACGAGGCGATGAAGGCCGACTTGGCCGGGCCGGGGGCTGCCTTGCGCGCGCTCCACAGGCTGAGGAAGCCGGCCAGAATCAGCGGTGCCATGTAGGGATGACCCCAGACCATGAGCTTGGCAAAAAGCTCCATGTGCGGCAGCGAGCCGGGATCCTCCGTGACATAAATCAGCGGCACCATCACCAGCGGCAGAGCGGCAATCCAGAACATCACCGACAGCGCGCGCGGCGAAGCCGCGCAGGGGTGGCCGAGATGCGCGGCGAGCCACAGCCAGGCCACCGCCAGCAGCAGTGCGTGCTGGAACTGCAGGGTATGCCCGCCGCCCCAGAACAGGACTTCGAAATAAATCTTTTCTTCGATTCTCGGCACCATGGCCCAGGACCAGACAAAGGCCGCCAGCGCAAGGAAAGCCGCCACCGCGCCGAGAAAGGCGCCGAGCTGCAGCGGAGCGCCGAAGAAGGGTCGCGGCCAGGTGGTGATCAGCGCGCGCACTACGGCGAGGCTGAAACCGGCGCCGCAGATCCACAGCGAGGCGTAGAACACCTGCTGCTGCAATACCGGAATGTAGTTGTTGAGCACGGGGTCGGCGCCCGGCAGAAAGGGCGACACCGTCATCACCGCGGTGCCGGTCGCCGCCAGCAAGAAACCGCCCCAACCCAGCCAGGCGGCGCCTTCACGGCCCAGCGCGCTCCAGATGACGGCGGCGAAGGCCATGAACCAGACCGCCACCGAGAGGTCGACGTGTACCACCAGCGCCGAGCGGAAGAAATCCTTCAGCGGGAACACGTCCTGAATGCCCGGCGTGCGCGACAGCACCAGCAGGATGGCCAGCAGGCCGGAACCGATCAGAGCCATCAGCCCCAACCACAACCAGGCTCTGGCAAGCTTTTGGGCCGAGCCCCCGGAAACCGTGATGATATGCGAATTCACTATTGCCCCGCGAAAGATGTGAAAGTGTGCTGCAAGGCCGGATGCTACACTGAACGCCGCGCAGACCACCCCCCGCTCTGTCTACCATGAAGCTGCTACCGGCCCTGTTGCTGTGTATTTCCCTGTCCCTGGGCGGATGTTCCAAGCCGCCTGTTTTTGTCTCCACCGATCTTTCGACGGCTGACTGGGGCAGGGATTTCAGTCTCACCGATCATCGCGGCCAGCCGCGCCGTCTCGCCGATTTCCGCGGCAAGGCCGTGGTCATGTTCTTCGGCTATACGCAGTGCCCCGATGTCTGCCCCACCACCCTGGCGACCATGCGCGATGCCATGAAGCTGCTCGGCGAAGATGCCGGGCGGGTGCAGGTGCTGTTCGTCACCGTGGACCCGGCGCGTGATACGCCGGCTTTGCTGGCCCAGTATGTCCCGGCGTTCGATCCGGGCTTCCTCGGCATGTATGCCGACGAACAGGGCATCGCGGCCCTGGCCAAAGACTTCAAGGTTTTCTACGCCAGGCAGCCGGGTTCGACCCCCGGCAGCTACAGCATCGATCACTCCACCGGCAGCTATGCCTTCGACCCGCAGGGCCGGCTGAGATTGCTGGTGCGCCACGGCGAGAAGCCCGACAACATTGCCGCCGATCTGCGACTGCTGCTGGCCGGCAAATGAAACCCAAAGGAAACCTGATGAAACGAATCGCACTGCTGCTTGCCTGCCTCGCCCTTCCCGTCCCGGCCGCGGAGCCCGGCACGCCGGCCATCAACCTGGATATCGGCACGCCGCCGGTGGTCATCACCCGCCACTCCATCGCGCAACGCTCTTCACGCCTGGTGCGTTTTTACGAGGCGGGCGAGATCGGCCTCGGCCAGGACGGCCTGATTTACCTGCGCGACGGTGTCAAGTTCTCGCTGGCCAAGCGCCAGATCGCTGAAAAACTCATCGATCAGGAAAACGCCGAGCGCAAGACCCTGATCTTCGCCATTGCCGATGGCAACGGCAGGCGGGAAGCACAGCCCGAAGTGTGGCAGCTGATGCGAAGCCGCTGGAACCAGCAGTGGAAGAGCGGCTGGTGGCTGCGCGACGCTGAAGGCAAGTGGGACCGCAAGCCTTGACGGCAGGGCCGTCTCTCCCCGGCCGATAGACAGCTGCGGCTCCGACCGGAGCCGGTCAGGCCGGCTGCCCGGCGATTCTGCGGACGACTATGGCGCGTACGGCCGGGAACCGGCCGTTGCCGGCCGCGGTGTCCTGTCTCAAACGGCGCCATTGCATCCGGGTCCGATTGTTTTTTTACTTGACTCGAATCAAGGAAAGTGACGTCCGCATAGACGACTCTCCCGAATGCGGGAAGATGGCCCCATCGGCCACGCCGCATCTACTCACTGGGAGAGGAGCAAAACATGAGGAAATCAAAGTTCATCATCGGCGCGATTGCGTTTGCCACGCTGCCGATGGCAATCGGCTCGGCGTTTTCACAAGATGCGAAGCACGTTACCTCCGCCGAGACGGCCTATCAGGCAGGCAGTTCGCCGATGGCCGGCGTCGAGATGTATCAGGATATCAATCCCAAGGCTCCCGCGATGAGCAAGGCCGAATTCGACGCGGCGCGCGAGATCTACTTCCAGCGCTGTGCCGGCTGCCACGGCGTGCTGCGCAAGGGCGCTACCGGCAAGGCGCTGACACCGGACAAGACCATTGCCAGCGGCAGCGAATATCTGAAGGTGTTCATCAAGTACGGTTCGCCGGCCGGCATGCCGAACTGGGGGACGTCGGGCGAACTGACTGATGCGCAGGTCGACCTGATGGCGCGTTACGTGCAGCAGACGCCGCCGCAGCCGCCCGAGTTCAGCCTGAAGGACATGGAGGCCAGCTGGAAGGTGCTGGTGCCGGTGGCCAAGCGTCCGACCAAGCAGATGAACAAGCTCAACCTGAGCAATCTTTTCTCGGTGACGCTGCGCGACGCTGGCCAGATCGCCCTCATCGACGGCGACAGCAAGAAAATCGTGTCGATCATCAAGACCGGCTACGCGGTGCATATTTCCCGCATGTCGGCATCCGGCCGTTACCTGTACGTGATCGGCCGCGACGCCAGGCTCAACCTGATCGACTTGTGGATGGCGGAGCCGAATACCGTGGCCGAACTCAAGGTCGGCCTCGAAGCGCGCTCGGTGGAAACCTCGAAGTTCAAGGGCTACGAGGACAAGTATGCGGTCGCCGGCACCTACTGGCCGCCGCAGTTCGTGATCATGGACGGCGACACGCTGAAGCCGCGCAAGATCGTCTCCACCCGCGGCATGACGGTTGACAACGAATATCACCCGGAACCGCGCGTCGCCTCCATCGTCGCTTCGCACTTCCGTCCCGAATTCGTGATCAACGCCAAGGAAACCGGCAAGATCATGATGGTGGATTACTCCGACCTGACCAACCTGAAGATGACCACGCTCGATGCCGCCAAGTTCCTGCATGACGGCGGCATGGACTCGACCGGCCGCTATTTCCTGGTCGCCGCCAATGCCTCGAACAAGATCGCGGTGGTCGATACCAAGGAAGACAAGATGGCGGCGCTGATTGAAGTCGGCAAGACTCCGCATCCGGGTCGCGGCGCCAATTTTGTCCATCCCAAGTTCGGACCGGTCTGGGCCACCAGCGATCTGGGCGACGAAGACATCTCCGTCATCGGCACCGATCCGGTCAAGCACAAGGCGCAGGCGTGGAAGGTCGTTGCCACGCTCAAGGGCCAGGGCGGCGGTTCGCTGTTCATCAAGACCCATCCCAAGTCGAAGAACCTGTGGGTGGACACCCCGTTGAATCCGGACGCCAAGCTCAGCCAGTCGATCGCGGTGTTCGACATCAGCAACCTCGACAAGGGCTTCGTCAGCCTGCCGATCGGCGATTGGGCCGGTCTCGGCGAAGGCGCCAAGCGCATCGTCCAGCCGGAATACAACAAGGCCGGCGACGAGGTGTGGTTCTCGGTATGGAGCGCCAAGGACAAGGAGTCGGCCATCGTCATCGTCGATGACAAGACGCGCAAGCTGAAGGCCGTGATCAAGGACAAGCTGCTGATCACCCCGACCGGCAAGTTCAACGTGCACAACACCCAGCACGACGTTTATTAATTGACCCTGGCAATGTCTGTCTGCCAACGCAGGCAGGCATTGCCGACAGAGGAGAATGCGCATGAAACTCATCAAACTGCTCGTCGTTGCCGGATTCGCCGGCGCTGTTGCAGCGCCGGCCATGGCAAATCTGGAAATGGCGACAAAAGGCGGCTGCACCGCCTGCCACACCGTGGACAAGAAACTCGTCGGCCCGGCCTACAAGGATGTCGCCGCGAAGTACAAGGGCCAGGCCGATGCCGCAGCCAAACTGGCGGACAAGGTACGCAAGGGCGGGGTTGGCGTCTGGGGTCCGATACCGATGCCGCCCAACGCCGTCGAAAAGCTGAACGACGCCGATGTCAAGACCGTAGTGGCCTGGATCCTCAAGCTCTAAGTCTGTCGTGCGCGGTTCCAGCCTGCTGACCTTGCTGATGCTGATGCCCGCTCCGGTGGTCCATGCCGACGACCGGGCGGCGCTGGTACGGCTGGTACGCCAGGATTGCGGCTCGTGCCACGGCATGACGCTGAAGGGGGGGCTGGGCACGCCGCTGACGCCGCAGGCCCTGCGTGAAAAGCCGGTCGAAAGCATGGCCGCAACCATACTTTACGGCCGCGCCGGCACACCGATGCCGGCGTGGAAATCCATGTTGTCGGAAGCCGATGCGGAGTGGATTGCCGGCCGCCTGCAGGAAGGATTTCCCGAGGAGAGCCGCTGATGCTGACGCGCCTCATCGGCTTCATTCTGCTTCTTCTGTCCGGCTGTGCCCAGCTCCCGCTGCGCGGCACCGGCGATCTTGGTCTGGTCATCGAGCGCGCTGCCGGACGCGTCGCGATTGTGGAAAGCAGCAGCAACCGCATTCTCGGCCGGGTCGATGGCCTGGGCGATCTGTCGCATGCGTCGGTGGTCTTTTCGCGCGACGGGCGGTATGCGTATGTGTTCGGCCGCGACGGCGGCCTGAGCAAAATTGATCTGCTGCGGCAAAGGATCGAGCGCCGCATCATGCAGGCGGGCAACAGCATCGGCGGCGCCATATCGCAGGACGGCCGCCTGATCGTTGCCCAGAACTACGAACCGGGCGGCATCAAGGCTTTCGATGCCGAAACGCTGGAACTGGTCGCCGATGTGCCGGCGACCTGGGGAAGTGCCGGGCAGCGCTCCAAGGTTGTCGGTCTGGCCGATCTGCCGGGGCAGCGCTTTGCCTACGCGCTGTTCGATGCCGGCGAGATCCGCATTACCGATTTGAGCAACCCGCAACAGCCGACGACGCAGATTTTTGCGGCGGGACGGCAACCCTATGATGGCCTGGTGACTCCGGACGGCCGCTACTATCTCGCCGGTCTTTTCGGCGAAGACGGCGTCGCCCTGCTCGATCTGTGGCAGACGGAACAGGGCAGCCGCAAAATTCTTGCGGATTACGGGCGCGGCAGCGAACGGCTGCCGGTATTCAAGATGCCGCACTTGCGTGGCTGGGCCGTCGCCGGGCGCAATGCCTACCTGCCGGCCGTGGGTCGCCACGAGGTGCTGGTGGTCGATACCGCAACCTGGCAAGAGGTCGCGCGGATTCCGGTAAAAGGCCAGCCGGTGTTTGTCATCGCCCGTCCCGACGGCCGTCAGGTGTGGGTCAATTTTGCCGTGCCGGATAACGGCTGGGTGCAAGTCATAGACACCTTGAGCGGCCGGGTGGCGACCACCCTGCAGCCCGGCAAGGCTGTCCTGCACATGGAATTCACTCCGCGCGGGGAGGCGGTCTGGCTGTCGGCGCGGGACGACAACAAGGTCTCCGTGTTCGACACCCGCAACCTGAGTCGAACGGCGACGCTTGACGCCGAAGCGCCCTCGGGAATTTTCTTCACCGCGCGCGCCGCGCGCATCGGCTTCTGAGGACGCGCCATGGACTCGCCCTGGCAGCCGCTTGAATACGCCTTGCTCAACGAATTCCAGCGCGACTTTCCGCTGACGGCGCGACCCTATGCCGAGCTTGGCAGGAAAGTCGGCGCCAGCGAGACGGAGGTGCTGACGACGCTGTCGCGACTTCAGCAACGCGGCGCCATCAGCCGCATCGGCGCTGTCTTCGCACCGCGCCGCATCGGCGCCAGCACGCTGGCCGCGCTGCAGGCGCCGGCTGCACGTCTGGACGAAATCGCCGCATATGTCAGTGCGCGCAACGAAGTCAATCACAACTACCAGCGCGACCATGCCTGGAATCTGTGGTTCGTGGTTGCCGCGGCGGATGAGCAGGCACTGCAGGCGACGCTGCGCGATATCGAAAGCGGAACCGGCTGCAAGATACTGTCTCTGCCCCTGTTGGCCGAATACCACATTGATCTCGGCTTCGACCTTCGCGGCGCACACAAGCACAAGACACCGGCCCCGGTGGCGGTCGTGCCGCGCCGGCCGGACGCCGCCGAGCGCCGGCTGATGACGGCGCTGCCTGCGGGGCTGGCTCTGGCGGCCGACCCCTATGCCGAGCTGGGCAGGCGCGCGGGCATGGACGAAGCCCGCGTCCTCGGCTATTTGCAGGCCTGGCTGGAGGAAGGACTGGTCAAGCGCTTCGGTGTCGTGGTGCGCCATCACGAACTCGGTTTCCATGCCAATGCCATGGTCGTGTTCGACGTCGCCGACGCAGCGATCACAAGTGTCGGCCGGCAACTCGCCCTGGAACCCGGGGTCACGCTGTGCTACCAGCGCCGGCGCTGCCCTCCCGAGTGGCGCTACAACCTGTATTGCATGGTCCATGGCCGCTCGCGCGAAGCGGTTGTGCCGGTCATCGAGCGCCTGAACCGGATTGCCGGCAGCCGCGGCGAAGCGCTGTTCTCGACGCGCCGCTTCAAGCAGTGCGGCGCACGCTATTTTGCCGATGCAGGGGCCCGCCAGGCCATGGCCCATGCATGACGCGGCTGCCCTCGACGACGTCGATCGCCGTCTGATAAATGCCATGCAAGGCGACTTTCCGCTGGTCGCCGAACCTTATCGCGCCGTTGCCGAAACGCTCGGCCTGAGCGAGACGGAACTGCTGACGCGGCTTGATTCCCTGCTGGCGCGACGGGTGCTCACGCGCTTCGGTCCGATGTTTCAGATAGAGCGCGCCGGCGGCGCCTTCGTCCTCGCCGCCATGGTGGTAGCCGATGAAGATCTGGCGCGAGTCAGCGATCAGGTCAACGCCTTCCCCGAGGTGGCCCACAACTACCGCCGCGAGCATGAATTCAACATGTGGTTCGTGCTCGCCACGGCGACCCGGGAAGGCATTCCTGACGCGATTGCCCGTATCGAGCAGGCAACCGGCCTCCCGGTTTTTGCCTTTCCCAAGGAGCGCGAATACTTCGTCGGGATGAAGCTGCGTGCGTAATCCGGCAAATGCAGCGCTCGATGCCGTCGACCGGCGCCTGATGGTGGCAACCCAGGCCGGGCTGCCACGCGTGTCACGGCCCTACGATCTGTTGGCGGCGGAACTCGGCATAGACGCCGCCGAGGTGCTGACGCGCCTGCAGCGGATGCTTGACAGCGGCGTGATCCGGCGCATCGGCGCCGTACCCAATCACTATGCGATCGGCTACACCGCCAACGGCATGTCGGTGTGGAATGTCGACGACCGGCGCGTCGACGCCCTCGGCGCGCAGATCGGCGCGCTCGACTTCGTCACGCATTGCTATCGCCGTCCGCGCCGCATGCCGCAGTGGCCCTACAACCTGTTTGCCATGGTGCATGGACCCGACCGCGCCGAAGTCGAGGCCAAGGCGGCCCGGATCGCGCTGCTGCTGGGCGATGCCTGCGCCGCCCATGAAGTTCTTTACAGCACGGAAATACTCAAAAAGACCGGCTTGCGCATTTCCGGCTGATCGCCGGGCGGCGTCGCAGGCGATTAGCCTCCGGCGACTTGATGGCGGTCAATGCGCGGCATCGAGATCAGGCATCCAATCGCACCATGTTTCGAATATCGCAATACATGCAGGAAATCATGGCGCCGACCCCGGTTGGTGCGATGCGTTCGCCGCCCGGCCCGGTTGTCATCTGGAACCTGATCCGCCGCTGCAACCTCACCTGCAAGCACTGCTACTCGATTTCCGCCGACAAGGATTTTGCCGGCGAACTCGACACCGCAGAGATCTTTGCAGTAATGGATGACCTCAAGGGTTTTTCGGTGCCGGCGCTGATTCTTTCCGGTGGCGAGCCGCTGTTGCGTCCGGACATCTTCGAGATTGCCGGTCGTGCCAAGGCGCAGGGCTTCTTTACGGCACTCTCCAGCAACGGCACGCTGATCGACGCCGGGCGCTGTGCGCAGATCGCCGCAGTCGGTTTCGACTACGTCGGCATCAGTCTCGACGGCCTCGGACCGACCCACGACAGGTTCCGCCGCATGAGCGGAGCCTTCGACCTCTCGCTGGCCGGGCTTCGTCTCTGCCGCGACGCCGGGATGAAGGTCGGCGTGCGCTTCACCCTGACCCGCGACAATTTTCACGACCTCCCCGCTTTGCTGCAGCTGGTCGAAAGCGAAGGCATCGACCGCTTCTATTTCTCCCACCTCAACTATGCCGGGCGCGGCAACCGCAACCGCGCCGACGATGCCCGGCACCAGATGACGCGGCAAGCCATGGACCTGCTTTTTGATACCTGCTGGAACCACCAGCGGCAAGGCATCGTCAAGGATTTCACCACCGGCAACAACGATGCCGATGGCGTCTATCTGCTGCATTGGGTGCGCCGGCGCTTTCCCGAGCGCGCCGCCCATGTCGAGGCCAAGCTGCGGCAGTGGGGCGGCAACTCGAGCGGCGTGAACGTTGCCAACATCGACAACCTGGGCAATGTCCACGCCGACACGATGTGGTGGCATCACACCCTCGGCAACGTGCGCCAGCGTCCGTTTTCCGCCATCTGGACGGACACTTCCGATCCCTTGATGGCAGGGCTCAAGGCCAGGCCGCGGAAGGTCGGCGGACGCTGCGGCAGCTGCGCCCATTTCGCCATCTGCGGCGGCAATACGCGGGTGCGTGCGCAACAACTCACCGGCGATCCCTGGGCGGAAGATCCGGGTTGCTATCTGACTACCGGGGAAATCTCGACATGAGCGGCTGGAAGCCCTGTCTGGCGGCCCTCAGCCTGCTGACCGCCGCCGTCGCGCCCGCCGCCGCCGAAGCTGTCGAGCCCGCTGCGCTGTTCGCAACGCATTGCGCGAGCTGCCACGGAGCCAACCGCTTCGGCATCATGGGACCGGCGCTGCTGCCGGAAAGCCTCGAGCGACTGCGCAAGCCGGAAGCGCTGAAAACCATCCGTGACGGGCGTGCCGCGACCCAGATGGCGGGCTTTGCCGACAAGCTGAAGGCGGATGAAATCGCGGCACTGGCCGACTTCATCTATACCGCCGCATTGCCGCCACCCGCCTTCACTGAAGCCGACATCATGGCCTCGCGTCTTGTGCATCACGCGGCAGGATCGCTGCCGGACCGCCCCGATGAGCTGCTGCAGGGCCGGGATCTGATGAACCTGTTCCTGGTGGTCGAGGTCGGCGACCATCACGTCAGCATCCTCGACGGCGACAAGCTTGAGCCGATTCATCGTTTTCAAAGCCGCTACGCGCTGCACGGCGGCCCCAAGTTCACCGCCGACGGGCGCTACGTTTTTTTTGCTTCGCGTGACGGCTGGATCAGCAAGTTCGATATCTGGAACCAGAAAACCACCGTCGAAATCCGCGTCGGCATCAACACCCGCAATCTGGCGGTTTCGGCTGACGGCAAATGGATCATGGCCGCCAACTACCTGCCCAACAGCCTGGTACTGCTGGATGCCGACCTGAACCTGGTCAAGGTCATGACGGCCGGCAGCCGCGACGGCAAGCTCGGTTCGCGCGTTTCCGCCGTCTATGATGCCGCGCCGCGCCGCAGCTTCGTCGTCGCCATGAAGGACATCGCGGAACTGTGGGAAATCTCCTACGACACCAATGCCGCGCCGATATTCGACGGTTATGTGCACGACTACCAGATGGGCGAAGCCATTGCCCTGACGGGCTTCCAGAATGCCCGCCGCACCCTTCTTGAAAGCCCGCTTGACGATTTCTATTTCGACGCCACCTACGCCAATGTCATGGGCGCGAGCCGGCAGGGCAAGGCGCAGGTCGTCAATCTCGACATCCGGCGCAAGATCGCCGATCTCGAGCTTTCCGGCATGCCGCACCTGGGCTCCGGGATCACCTGGAACTGGCGCGGCCGCACCGTGATGGCCAGCCCGAACCTCAAGGACGGCGCGGTCACCGTGATCGACATGAAGACCTGGCAGACGATAACAAGCATCGCCACGCTGGGGCCGGGCTTCTTCACGCGTTCCCATGAAAACTCCCGCTTCGCCTGGGTCGATTCGATGATGAGCAGCAACAAGGACACGCTGCAGGTGATCGACAAGAGCACGCTGCAACGGGTCGCCGAACTGCGGCCGGAAAAGGGCAAGACGCTGGCCCACGTCGAATTCACCCGCGATGGCCGCTACGCCCTGGCCAGCCTCATGGAGCGCCGCGCCGACGGCGGCGCGCTGATAGTGTTTGATGCCGAGACCTTCAAGGAAGTCAAACGCATCCCGATGGACAAGCCGGTCGGCAAGTACAACCTCTACAACAAGATCAACCGCTCGGAAGGCACAAGCCACTGATGGCGCTGCTACATCTCGATGATCCCCGCCAGCGCATCCCGGCCGGCACATTTTCGCTCTGGGCGCTGGGCTTCAGGCCCTTCTATCTGCTCGCCGCGCTGTTTGCCGCGCTCGCCGTTCCGGTCTGGGTGGCCGTGCTCGGCGGCCTCGTCAAGCTGCCGCTGCCGGGGCTCTGGTGGCATGCCCATGAAATGCTGTTCGGCTTTGTTGTTGCCGTTGTTGTCGGCTTCCTGTTTACCGCCGGGCGCAATTGGACCGGACTGCCGACGCCATCGGGAAAGCCCCTCGCCGCGCTGGCGCTGATCTGGCTGTGCGGTCGCATCGCCATGGCATTTGAAGGCGGCTTGATTGCCGCGCTGATCGACGTGCTGTTCCTGCCGGCGGCCGCAACAGCCCTGGGACGGGTTCTGCTGCGCGGCCGCAGTCAGCGCAATTACTTCCTGCCGGTCCTGCTCATGGTCATGGCCGGAAGCAATCTGGCCTTTCATCTGGCCCGCCTGCAGTTCATTGCAGTCGACCCGGTGACGACGCTGCATCTCATGCTGAGCCTGGTCGTCATGCTGGAAACCATCATTGGCGGCCGCGTCATTCCTTCGTTCACGGCCAGCGCCTTGCGCGGGACGCCAGGCTTTCGCCAGTGGCAGCGACCGTGGCTCAACCATGCCGCGATTGCAAGCAGCGCAATCGCACTCTTGCTCTGGAGCCTGAATGCACCGGAGTTTGTCGGCGCACCCGTTGCCGCGCTGGCGGCCCTGCTGCAACTGGCCAGAACCCTGGGCTGGAATCCCGCCGCGACGCGCCACACCCCGTTGCTGTGGATTCTGCATGCCGGACATCTCTGGATAGCGGTTGGTTTGGCGCTGATTGCAGCCGGCGGCGTGGCGTCGCTGCCGCCGTCGGCGCCGGTACATGCGCTGGCCATCGGCGCCACCGGCAGCCTGATCCTCGGCATGATCACGCGCACCGCACTTGGCCACACCGGCCGTATACTTGAGGTCAGCCGGTTCGAAGTCACGGCCTACGGCTTGATTCAGATGGCTGCCGCAACCCGTGTGCTTACTCTCCTGGCCCTGCCGCTTGCCGCGGCAGCAGGCATTCAGATTGCCGCCACGGCCTGGACGCTGGCTTTCCTTCTTTACCTGTGGCGCTACACACCCTGGCTGATCCGGTCTCGTGCTGACGGTCAGCCCGGCTGAAGAAGAAACCGGGCCCGGGGTGTTCCCCCGGCTCGCCGTTTGCATCGCCGGACAGCGGGCAAAAACTTATGACGTCAAATTTCAAATCCATGACACAAAACCAAGTTACTGCACACGCCAAGCCGGGTTGGGTCTATCTTGTCGGCGCCGGCCCGGGCGACCCGGAACTGCTGACACTGAAGGCGGCGCGGCTGATAGGCGAGGCCGACGTGCTGGTATACGACAACCTGGTATCCGGCGCTGTCCTTGAACTGGCCAATCCGGCCGCCGAGCGAATTTACGCCGGAAAGGAACGAGGCAACCACTCGCTGCCGCAACCGGAGTTGAGCCTGCTCCTGGTGCGCCTGGCCAAGTCCGGCAAGCGCGTTGTCCGGCTCAAGGGGGGCGATCCCTACACCTTCGGTCGCGGCGGTGAAGAGGTGGAAGTACTTGCCGCGGACGACGTGCCTTTCGAGGTCATCCCGGGCATTACCGCGGCAGCCGGGGTGGCCGCCTACGCCGGGATCCCCTTGACGCACCGCGATCACGCCCAGGCCTGCGTCTTCGTTACCGGCCATCTCAAGGACGGCAGCATGAACCTGGATTGGCCCGGGCTGGCGCGCAAATCACATACGGTGGTGATTTACATGGGACTCGCCGGCTTGCCCTGCCTTTGCAGCAAACTCATCGAGCATGGCTTGCCCGCCGATTGGCCGGCCGCGATCGTGCAACAGGGCACTCAGCCGTCGCAGCGCACCCTGACCGGCACGCTGGCCACTCTGCCCGGACTGGCGGAGAGCGCAGGACTGCGCCCGCCGACCTTGATCATCGTCGGCAGCGTGGTCACCCTTCAAAGCAAGCTGCGCTGGTTCCGCGAAACCCAACCGTAGGCGCCGGCCGTCTGGCAGGCAGCCGGCGCGGAGGAAGCGGTGCCGCCTCAGTGCTTGATGAAGTCGATCATCACGCCCCCGGCGTCGCGCTGGCGGTAGGCAATTTCGACACCGTCGGCGTAGCGCGCGCGCAGTTGCTCCAGCAGCGGCAAGGGATCGTGATCGTTGACGAAGCGCATGGTCTCGCCGGCGCGGAGTGCGTCAAGTGCGCCGAAAATGGCGGCGTGACGGAAACGCTTGGCGATACCGCGGGCATCGAACGGGTAAATGGCGTCGGCCGTGGTGTGGTTATGGACTTGAATCGTGGTCATGGCAAGCTTCCGTCGGGTGAGTAGCGCCGGATCATAGTGGGCTAAGTCGCCCGGGTAATTGATCTGGATTAGTTCTTCCGCTACCTGGTGCGGCGCTCAGTGTTCCTTGCCGTCGACGCGCGGCAGCATCAGCCACGGAATATAGCGCCAGCCAAGCATGCCGAAACAGACCAGCCAGCAACCCGCCGCCAGTCCCGTCAGCGGGAGATAGGCCGCCGGCATCAGCTGGGGCGCGCCCACGCGGAGGAAAAAACCTGCCAGCATCAACCACAAGACCGCCTTGTCCTGCGCATCGAATGCCACCTTGCGTCCGGTGTGGCCGCGGCAAATGCGCACGATCATGGCCGGCGTGATGAGCCCCATCACGCCAATGGTAAAGACATGCACGGCCACCGTACCGACCGCAGCGTAGCCGCCGGGCCCGGCGAGAATGTCGATCAGCAGTTGCGCGATGATGGCCAGGTAGCCGATGTACATGATGCCGATGTCAAGCCGCCGCAAGGCGATCTGCGGCTGCCACAGCAGCCAGCGAGCGGCCAGCAGCGCAGCCAGCAGCAGCGTCGCGGCGGTGGCCAGGGCAGGCGGCAGCAGGTGTCCGAACACCAGCAGCAGAGCCAATCCCTTGATGGCGTGGTCGAGCGGTGCGATGCGCGGCAGCGCAAGCTGAAACGCCGACTTCATGAATTGAGTCAGGGTCCGTTCGAGCATGATCAGGAAGGCCAGGCGGAACAGGGCGAGCGTCATGCCTGTGCCGGCGGCGAAATTTTCGAGCAGCAGAAACTTGGCCGGCAGGAACAGCGGCAAGGCCAGCAGGAAGAAGGCGTTGTCGCGATAGCTGTCCTGCTCACGGTGGCGGATCAGCGTGCGCATCAGCAGCGTGACGATGGCGGCCAGAAACAGGTTGTTCGAGACGAGGAACAGGAGTCGCGGCCAGCCGCCGCCGAAAGCCATCCCGGCCCGCTCGAACAACCAGGCCGTGGCCAGAAACATCAGCGTGCCGCCGTGGTAGCCACGGACGCCCACCCAGTTCTTGGTCGAGGTCAGCAGAAAACCGCCGAGCACCGCCCAGCCGAAGCCGAAGAACATCTCGTGGGCGTGCCACTGCATGGCGGGCACGGCAAGGGCCGCCGGCGCCACCACGCTGCCGGAGAACATCAGCACCCAGATCAGCGGCAGACCCGCCCCGGCCATGCAGGCCAGGGCAAAGAAGGGTCTGAAGCCGACCAGCCAGAGGGGGCGGGTTGCGTAGTGCATGGGAAGTCAGCCTCTATCGGAATCTGATGGTCCGCATGGCGCGCTTCTGCCGGGCAAGCCGACCGATGACGGGTAGCGCACCATGCCGGCCTCGGTGACCACGGCGTCGAGGGGCATGTCGTGCGGCTGCGGCCGGATATCGGCGACGCGGGCCAGTTCGAAGCCGACGCCGATGGCCAGCGGGCGCGGAACCAGTGCCGCCAGGGTGCGGTCGAAGTAACCGCCGCCGTAGCCGAGCCGGAAGCCTTGCGTGTCGAAGGCCAGCAGCGGCAGCAGCACGATGTCGGGCACGACATCGGGGCCGTCGATGGGCACAGGGATGCCGTGGCGGTCGCTGTGCATCGCGGACGCGAGTGTCCAGTGGCGGAAGCGCATCGGCGCCGCGGCGACCTCGGCGACCGGCATCGCGGCATTCCAGCCGCGTCTGATCAGGAGGCCTGCCAGCGGTCGCGCATCGAACTCGCCGCGTACCGGCGCACAGAAGGCCAGCGTCTGCGGTGGCAACGCCGTCAGCAGCGTCGCGAGGTGCGCCTCGATCCGCGCCGAGAGCGCGGCATGGGCAGATCCGTCAAGTTCCATGCGTGCGGCCAGCTTTTCGCGGCGCAGCGCAGCGCGAAAAACGGAGGAATCGGTGGTGTGTTCGCTGGACGGAGAGGGAGCAGCCATGTGCTAACGTGGGGCCGGAACGAGTAAATAAGAACTACTGGATGAACTATAACCCCAAGCCCTCCCTGTCCCTATCGCGAATTGCCGTCATTGCGGGCTTTACGGTCGCTGTCGCGGCAGCGGCGATGCCGGTGTTCGCCGACCGCGGCGACGCCGCCTTCCTTTCGGCGCGGGAAGCCTTCCGCAACGGCGAGCGGGTCCGCCTCGGGCGTCAGATGCAGGCGCTGCAGGGACATCCGCTGCACGCCTGGGCCGAGTACTGGGCCTTGCGCCTGCGCCTTGACGATGGCGATGCCGGCGGGGTGCCGGACTACCTGGCGCGCTACGCCGGCGCCTATCTCGCCGAAAAATTGCGCGGCGACTGGCTGCGCGTGCTGGGCAAGAACCGCGACTGGGAAAGCTTCCAGCGCGAACTGCCGGCACTGGCCGCGCCCGACAACGAACTGAGCTGCTACGCGGCGCAGGCCGCCGGCAGCGCAGACATGGTGCGTGCGCTGTGGAACAGCGGCCAGGATCTGCCGCAAGCCTGCGAGGCGCTGGTCGACCAACTGGTGGCGGCCTCCACCCTGAGTGTCGAGGAAGTCTGGCAGCGCGTGCGCCGCCTGCTCGAAGCCAAGCGGGCGGGCGCGGCACGCAGCGCGGCGGGCTACTTGCCGGCGGCGGAAGGTTTTGACGGGCGCGGCCTCGAAGCCATCGCGCAAAGCCCGGCGCGTCATCTCGACAAGCTGCCGGCGAACTTTGCGGTACGGCGCGGCGGCCGCGAAACGGTCTTGTTCGCGGTGCAGCGTCTTGCAAGGAATGATCCGCAGGACGCGGCAAGGCGCTTCGCCCGCATCGAGCCGCAATTCACCGCCGAAGAGCGCGCCTATGCCTGGGGCCAGCTGGCCTGGCAGGCGGCGCTGCGCCACCAGCCGGAGGCGCAGGCCTGGTACCGGAATGCCGCCGGCACGGCCTTGTCGGAAGAACAGCTGGCCTGGCAGGTCCGCGCTGCGCTGCGCCTGCACGACTGGAACGCCGTGCAACGGGCGATCGCCGACATGCCACCGAAACTTTCGGCGCAAGCGGACTGGATCTATTGGCGGGCTCGCGCCCTGGCGGCGCAAGGCCGGACCGATGAGGCGCGCGCGGATTACCTGAAGATCGCCGGTCAGCCCAATTTCTACAGCAACCTCGCCGACGAGGAACTCGGCCGCGCCATTGAAGTCCCTGCCCGCGCCAGCGCTCCCAGTGCCGAGGAACTGGCCATCGCCGCCGCCAATCCGGGCTTCCAGCGTGCGCTGGCGCTGTTCCGCATCGACATGCGCGTTGAAGGCGTGCGCGAGTGGGCGTGGTCTCTGCGCGGCATGGATGACCGGACCCTGCTCGCCGCGGCGGAGTTCGCCAAGAGCCGCGAGGTATGGGACCGGGCCATCAATACCGCCGACCGCACGCTGCTGCAGCACAACTACAGTCTGCGCTACATCGCCCCCTTCAGCGACCGGGTGCTGCCCAAGGCCGACGAACTCGCCCTCAACAACGGTTGGGTTTATGGCCTGATGCGGCAGGAATCGCGTTTTGTCATGAACGCCAACTCAGCGGTCGGCGCCAAGGGTCTCATGCAGTTGATGCCCGCCACGGCAAAGTGGGTGGCGAAGAAGATCAAGCTGAGCAATTTCCAGCCGAAACGCGTCAGCGAAATGGATACCAATGTCACGCTCGGCACCAACTACATGAAGATGGTGCTGAAGTCGCTCGACAACCATCCGGTGCTGGCTTCCGCCGCCTACAACGCCGGCCCCGGCCGCGCCCGCAGGTGGCGCGCGGATCAGCCGCTGGAAGGCGCGATCTACGCCGAAACCATCCCTTTTGCGGAAACCCGCGACTACGTGAAAAAGGTCATGAGCAACGCCGTGTATTACAACACCTTGTTCGAAGGAAAACCGCAATCGCTGAAGGCCGTGCTCGGCATGGTGGGCGCGCGCGGACAAGGCGAGACCAACGTGGAGGAATTGCCGTGAAGAACATCCTTGTAATCGGTGGAACGGGTTTTCTCGGCTCGGCCATCGTGCGCGAACTGGCGCGCCGTCCCGCCACGGCCGGTTGCTTGATGACGCTGCCGACACGCCGTCGCGAACGGGCGAAGCACCTGCTGGTGTTGCCGACGGTGAGCGTGATCGACGCCGACGTGCATGATCCGGCGACGCTGGCGCGCCTGATGGCGGGGCAGGACGCCGTCATCAGCCTGGTGGGCATCCTCAAGGGCGGCGAAGGCGAACCCTACGGCCAGGGCTTTGCCCGCGCCCATGTCGAACTGCCGCGCAAGATCGCCGCCGCCGCCCGCGCCGCCGGCGTGCGCCGGGTGCTGCACGTCTCCGCCCTGAAGGCGACGGCCGGCGCGCCTTCCGGATATCTGCGCTCCAAGGCCGCGGGCGAGGCGGTGCTGCTGGATGCGGGCCTCGATCTCACGCTGTTTCGTCCCTCGGTCATCTTCGGCGCGGGGGATGCCTTCCTCACCGTGTTCGCCGACCTCGCCCGGATCGCCCCGCTGTTCCCGCTGGCCGGCGCCGACGCGCGCTTTCAGCCGGTGTGGATCGAGGATGTGGTGGCGACGGTGGCGGACAGCCTGCTGCGCTCCGACAGCATCGGTGCCGCCTACGACCTGTGCGGCCCGCAGCAATACAGCCTGCGCCAGCTGGTCAGCTATGCCGCGGCCGTTTCGGGCAACCCGCGCCCGGTGATCGGCTTGCCGGCCGCCATCGGCTGGCTGCAGGCCTGGGCCATGGAGTTCATTCCCAACGGCCCGATGACGCGCGACAACATCCGCTCCATGCGCGTCGCCAGCGTTTGCGACAACGGCTGCGCGCTGCCTTTCGGCCGCGTCGCGACACCGCTGGAAATGGTGGCGCCGGGCTATCTTCGCTAGCCATAACGATGACAAGGATGCAAATTTCACCGCAGAGGCGCAGAGGCGCAGAGGATTCGCGGAGAAAAGCATTGGCCCTGTGTCTTTCTCTGCGCTGCTTTTCTCTGCGCCTCTGCGCCTCTGCGGTAAGGTCTTTTCCGGCTTTCCCGGTTTAGCTCATGGAAATCTACGCTGTCGGCGGTGCGGTGCGCGACGAACTGATGGGCCTGCCGCTCAAGGACCGCGACTGGGTGGTGGTCGGTGCCACGCCGCAGGACATGCTGACTCGCGGCTTCACCCCGGTGGGGCGGGATTTCCCGGTCTTCCTGCATCCGCAGAGCCATGAGGAATATGCCCTGGCGCGCACCGAGCGCAAGACGGCGCCGGGCTACACCGGCTTTGCCTTCCATGCCGCGCCGGGCGTGACGCTGGAGCAGGACCTGGTCCGCCGCGACCTGACCATCAATGCCATGGCCCGCGATGCGGCCGGCGCGATCATCGACCCCCACGGCGGCCGCGCCGACATCGCGGCGCGCGTGCTGCGGCACGTCTCGCCGGCCTTCGCCGAAGACCCGGTGCGCATCCTGCGCGTGGCCCGTTTCGCGGCACGCTTCGCCGACTTCACGCTGGCGCCGGAAACCCTGCAACTGATGCGCAGCATGGTGGCCGCGGGCGAGGTGGATGCGCTGGTAGCTGAACGCGTCTGGCAGGAACTGGCCCGCGGCCTGATGGAGGCGCGGCCTTCAAGGATGTTCGCGGTGCTGCGCGAATGCGGCGCGCTGCGGCGCCTGCTGCCCGAACTCGATGCACTGTGGGGCGTGCCGCAGCGTGCCGACTACCATCCCGAAGTCGACACCGGCGTGCATGTCATGATGGTGATCGACATGGCGGCACGACTCGGCGCCGCACTGCCGGCGCGCTTTGCCGCACTGATGCACGACCTCGGCAAGGCACGCACGCCGGCCGACATCCTGCCGCGCCACCACGGCCACGAAGCCAAGGGCGTGGCCCTGATCGAACCTGTTTGCGAACGGCTGCGGGTGCCGGCCGATTGCCGCGACGTGGCGCGTCTTGTAGCGCGGTTTCACGGCGATATGCACCGCGTCGCCGAATTGCGTGCGGAAACCAAACTGACTCTGCTCGAGCGCTGCGATGCCTTGCGCCGGCCGGATCGCTTCGAGCTGATACTGCTGGCCTGTGAAGCGGATTATCGCGGCCGCCTCGGCTGGGAGGAGTGCGACTACGCGGCGGCGGCGGAGTGGAAAGCAGCGCTGGCTGCGGTGCGCGCGGTCGATGCCGGCGTCATTGCCGGGGCCACCGCCGAGCCGAAGAACATCCCCGCCAATATCGCCAGGGCTCGCGTCGAGGCCCTGCGGATGATGAGTTCTAAATCAGCCAGCCGATAATTGCGGCGATCACGGAAAACACCAGGGCCGAGGCGAAGGGGAAGCTGTAGTTCCTGCCGCGCAGGCGGAAACGCAGATCCCCCGGCAGTCGGCCCGGCGGCATCAGGCGCCTGAGCGCCGGCTGCACGAGGCCGACGAGGAACACAGCGACAAACAGGACGATCAGCCACTTCAGCATGAGGGGGCGCGGTAGAATCGGGCAAGACACGCATACTACCGGAGCAGCGCTCCATGAAGCCCGCCACACCGGGCGGTTCCCCGACACAAAATGAATAAGCCCCGCTTCGAATCGCACGAGGTTCTCGTACAACTCCCCGTCGGCCAGCCCAAGGCGGTGCCGCTGCTTTTCGTACACGGCGCCTATACCGCGGCCTGGTGCTGGGATGAACACTTTCTGTCCTACTTCGCCGAGGCCGGTTACGCCGCCTACGCCGTCAGCCTGTCGGGACACGGCGCAACACCGGGGCGCAAGCATCTCGACAGCTTTTCCATCAACGACTATGTCAAGGATGTCGCCACCGTTGCCGCAGCGCTGCCGGCGCCGCCGGTGCTGATCGGGCATTCGATGGGCGGCTTCGTGGTGCAGAAGTATCTTGAGGATCACGAAGCCCCGGGAGCGGTGCTGATGTGCGCCGTGCCGCCGCAAGGGCTGTTGTCGGCGGCGATGGGCATGATGTTCTCCAAGCCGGGCATGATGCAGGACCTGAACAGCCTGATGAGCGGCGGCAAGGCATCGCTGGAAACCCTGCGCGAGGCTTTGTTTGCCCAGCCCGTTTCGCTCGACGACCTGAAGCGCTATTACAAGGGTTCGCAGTCCGAATCGCATCGCGCCCTGTGGGACATGTCGCTGTTCGGCATGCCGCGTGCGGCTCGCGTCAAGCGCACGCCTCTGCTGGTGCAGGGTGCCGAATTCGATCACCTGATTCCGGCTTCGCTGGTGGAAATGACGGCCCGCACCTACGACATCGAAGCCAACATCTTTCCCGGCATGGGCCACGGCCTGATGCTGGAGCGCGACTGGAAGAAGCCGGCGCGGCAGATTCTCGACTGGCTGCAGGAACTGCAGGCATGATCGTCATCTTCCAGTCTCCCGCCTCCGGCGACGTCATCATGTTCGGCGACGTGGCGCAGCGCATGATGAAAATCATGGGCAAGGACGTCACCGACAAGGGCATCGTCACCGTCGAGCAACTGCCGGATGCGATCGCGCGCCTCAAGGCCGCCATCGAGGAAGACAAGCAGCAGCGGGCGGGATTGCAGGACGAGGACCTGCCGCAAACGGAGCCGGCCGGCAGCGGCGGCGCAAAAAGTTCGCGGCCGTTCGTGACGCTGACGCAGCGCGCCGTGCCCCTGCTGGAACTGCTGGAGTGGTCCCTGAAGAAAAAGAAGCCGGTGGTCTGGGGCGTCTGATCCGGCGTCAGCGGGGCTTGCCGGCGCCGACGAAGGCTATCGGGAAGACCGCCTCCGGTCCCGCGCCCTTGGCCGCCTGCGCGGCGTAGTCCGGCATCTGTGCGCCGATGCCGGCGGCCTGGGTCAGCTTGCCGAGCAGCACCTGCAACTGGTCGGTGAACCAGTCCTCCTCGCAGTGCGTCGGCACGAACAGCAGTTCGCGTACCCGGTCGGGAATCTCTTCCGTGGGGATGACGTCGTTGGCGGCATAGGCGGCGGAAAAGAACGGCCCGGCGATGAAGCGCAGCTGCCAGCCTTCTTCCTCGTCCGGCAGCAGGATGAAGACGCGCGCGCCTTCGGCGGTCTCCGTCTGTTCATCGTCGTCGTCGCCGAATACCGGCATCGCGGCAAATGCCGCCTGCCGGCCCTGTTTGACCAGCAGCACGGCGTCGTTGAAGCTCAGGCGTTCTGCATCTTGCATCGGCTTCTCCTTGGAGTCACAGCAACGGGGCGAGCCATTTTTCGGCTTCCTCCAGCGGCATATTGTTCCGCTGCGCCCAGTCTTGCAACTGGTCGCGGCCGATCTTGCCGACGGCGAAGTAGCGGGCTTCGGGGTGTGCCAGATAGAAGCCGGCGACCGAGGCGGCCGGCATCATGGCGTAGCTCCCGGTGAGCTCCATGCCGGCATTGCCGGGCGCGTCGAGCAGGCTGAAGAGTGCGCCCTTCGACGTGTGATCGGGGCAGGCCGGGTAGCCCGGTGCCGGACGGATGCCGGCATACTTTTCCGCGATCAGGGCCGCGCTGTCCAGGGACTCGCCGGCGGCATAGCCCCAGTAGTCCCTGCGCACCCGCTCATGCAGCCATTCGGCGGCGGCCTCGGCCAACCGGTCGGCCAGCGATTTCAGCATGATGGCGCGGTAGTCGTCGTGCTCTGCGGCGAACCCGGCGAGCTTCGTTTCGATGCCGATGCCGGCGGTGACGGCGAAGGCGCCGGCGTAATCGCCCTCGGGCGCAAGGAAGTCGCTGAGGCACTGCTGCGGCTTGCCGGCCGGCCGTTCCTGCTGCTGACGCAGGCCGTGCCAGATCATCAATGGCGTGTTGCGCGCTGTGTCGGCATGGAACACGATGTCGTCGCCGATCGCCTGCACCGGAAAGAGACCGAACACCGCATTGGCGCTGATCCACTTTTCCGCGATGAGCTGCTGCAGCATGGCCCGGCCGTCGCTGAAGACATTGCGCGCTGCCTCGCCGACGACGGCGTCGTCGAGAATTTTCGGATAGCTGCCGGCCAGGTCCCAGGTCTGGAAGAAGGGGCCCCAGTCGATGTATTCCGCCAGCACGGCGAGATCGAGGTTCTTCAGCACGGTGACGCCAAGCTGCTTCGGCTTTACCGGCGCGTAGCTGAGTTGCGGCCGGTTGGCGCGGGCGGCCGCCAGCGAGACCAGTGGCACGCCCTTCTTGCCGGCGTGCTGGGCGCGGACCTTGTCGTAGTCGGCGGCGACTTCGGTGACGAAAGAATCGCGCATGTCGAGCGACAGCAGTTTGGTGACGACGCCGACGGCGCGCGACGCGTCCGGCACATACACCACCGGCCCGGCGTAGTTCGGCGCGATCTTGATCGCGGTATGGGCGCGCGAGGTGGTCGCGCCGCCGATCAGCAGCGGCACCGCATTTCCGTCAGCAAAGCCCTGACGCTGCATCTCTGCGGCGATGTGGCTCATCTCCTCCAGCGATGGCGTGATCAGGCCGGACAGGCCGATGGCCTGCGCGCCGTGCTCCCTGGCCGCATTCAGAATCTTGTCGGCGGAGACCATGACGCCGAGGTCGATGATGTCGTAGCCGTTGCAGCCCAGTACCACGCCGACGATGTTCTTGCCGATGTCATGGACATCGCCCTTCACCGTGGCGATCACGATGCGGCCCTTGGAGGTGCTGCCGGTGCGCTTCTTCTCCTCCTCGATCCAGGGGATCAGGTGAGCCACGGCCTGCTTCATGACGCGCGCCGACTTGACCACCTGCGGCAGGAACATCTTGCCGGCGCCGAACAGGTCGCCGACCACGTTCATGCCGTTCATCAACGGCCCCTCGATCACCGCCAGCGGTGGCCTGCCTTCTGCGGTCAACGCGGCGCGGCATTCCTCGGTGTCGGCGACGACGAAGTCGGTGATGCCCTTCACCATCGCATGTTCGAGGCGCTTGTCGACACTCCATTGGCGCCAGGCCAGGTCGACCACCTGTTCCTTTGCGGCGCCCTTGACCCGCGTCGCCAGTTCGATCAGCGCGTCCCCGGCGCCGGGTTTGCGGTTGAGCACGACGTCCTCGACCTTCTCGCGCAGTTCGGGCGCAAGATCGTCATACACGCCCAGCTGGCCCGCATTGACGATGCCCATGGTGAGGCCCGCCTTGACCGCGTGAAAGAGGAACACCGTATGGATCGCCTCACGCATGGCATCGTTGCCGCGGAAGGAAAACGACACGTTGGAGACGCCGCCGGAACTTCTGGTGAAGGGCAGGTTCGTCTTGATCCAGCCCAGCGCGTTGATGAAATCGACGGCGTAATTGTCGTGTTCGGCAATGCCGGTGGCGATGGCGAAGATGTTCGGATCGAAGACGATGTCCTCGGCCGGGAAGCCGTCCGCCGTCAGCACGTCGTAGGCGCGCCGGCAGATGCCGATCTTGCGCTCATAGGTGTCGGCCTGGCCCTGCTCGTCGAAGGCCATGACGATCACCGCCGCGCCGTAGCGCCGCGCCAGCCGCGCCTGTTCGAGGAACTTCGCTTCGCCTTCCTTCATCGAGATGGAATTGACGATGCCCTTGCCCTGGATGCACTTGAGGCCCGCCTCGATCACCTCCCACTTCGAACTGTCCAGCATCAGCGGCACTTTGCAGATGTCCGGTTCCGAGCCGACCAGGTGCAGGAAGCGCACCATCGCCGCCTGCGAATCGAGCATGGCTTCGTCCATGTTGATGTCGACCACCTGCGCGCCGTTCTCGACCTGCTGCCGGGCGACGGCCAGCGCGTCGTCGAAGCGGCCTTCGAGGATCATGCGGGCGAAGGCCTTGGAGCCGGTGACGTTGGTGCGCTCGCCGACATTGACGAACAGGCTGTCGTCGCCGACGTTGCAGGCTTCGAGGCCGGCCAGGCGCAGCTTCTTTTCGATCTGCGGGATGACGCGCGGCGTCATGCCCTGCAAGGCATCGGCGATGGCGCGGATGTGCTCGGGCGAGGTGCCGCAACAGCCGCCGGCGATGTTGATGATGCCGTCCCGGCCCCAGTCGCGGATCTCGTCGGCCAGCATCTGCGGCGTTTCGTCGTAGCCGCCGAAGGCATTGGGCAGGCCGGCATTGGGATGGGCGGAGATGAAGCAGTCGCAGAGCCGCGACAGTTCCTCGACATGCTGGCGCAGGTCTTTGGCGCCGAGCGCGCAGTTGAGGCCGAAGGACAGCGGCCGCGCATGGCGCAGCGAGTTCCAGAATGCTTCCGCGGTCTGGCCGGAAAGCGTGCGTCCCGAAGCGTCGGTGATGGTGCCGGAAATCATCAGCGGCCAGCGCCGGCCGGCCTCGTCGAAGAACTTCCCGATGGCGAACAGTGCGGCCTTGGCGTTGAGCGTATCGAACACCGTCTCGACCAGCAGGATGTCGGCGCCACCCTCGGTCAAGCCACGCGCGGCCTCGACGTAATCGGCCACCAGTGCATCGAAGGTGATGTTGCGCGCGCCGGGATCATTGACGTCGGGCGACAGCGAAGCGGTGCGCGAGGTCGGCCCCAGCACGCCGGCGACGAAGCGCGGCTTGTCGGGCGTGGAAAAGCGGTCCGCTGTCTCGCGCGCCAGGCGCGCTGCGGCGACGTTGAGCTCGAAGGCCAGATCGGCCAGCCCGTACTCGGCCTGCGACACCCGCGTCGCGTTGAAACTGTTGGTCTCGATGATGTCGGCGCCGGCGGCGAGGTACTCGGCGTGGATGCCGCCGATGACGTCGGGCCGGGTCAGGCACAGCAGGTCGTTGTTGCCCTTCAGGTCCTTGTCATGCGACGCAAGACGCGCGCCGCGATAGTCGGCCTCGACCAGACCGTGGCGCTGCACCATGGTGCCCATGGCGCCATCGAGAATGAGGAGGCGTTGCGCCAGCAACTGGCGCAATTCGGTGCTGCGGTCGGCTTGCATGGAAATGGCGCGGTGCTGCGCGAAGGGCTTGAATTGCTGCGGATTTTAACATTCGTCGCGGCCGCGGCGCCGGGCCCGGCGTACTGCCGGGCTGCCTAACACTGCTTTGTGCAGGGTTCCAGCGGCAGGCCGCGCTTGATCCAGCCGGGGCCGGCGCCGCTGCCGGCCATGCCTTCCCTGATGTTATAGACCTGCGTGAAGCCGACGCTTTGCAGGTAGCGCTGCACCTGGGTGCTGCGGTTGCCGGTTCGGCAGATCAGCGCGACGGGCGCGCTCCGGTCGCCCTTGAGTTCGACCAGCAGTTGCTCGACAAAGCCGGCGGCGCCTTGCGGGTGCAGCATATTGACCTGCCGCGCAGCCGTTGCCACGCCGGTCTCCTTCCATTCCGGCGGGGTACGGATGTCGATCAGGGTGAGCTTGCCGGACTGCATCCGGGCGGCGGCCTCGGGCGCGCTGAGGTCGGGTTCGGCCTGCGCCGAGAGCGCCAGCAGGGCACAGGCGCAGGGCAGCAGTTTCTTCAGGAGCGATGTGATCATGGGCATCAGCGGGGAAAGTCGATTCATCGGATTACTATAACGCGCTTCGTTACAATTGCCCTTCCATCTAATAGAAGCCGAGTGGAGAACACCATGGACCATCTGACCCCCAGGGAAGCCGCCCAGTTCCTGCACGACAACCCCAGCGCGCTGTTCGTCGATTGCCGCAGCGAGATGGAATTCTTCTTCGTCGGCCATCCGGCAGGTATCAGCCACGTGTCGTGGAACGACGGCCCCGACTGGGACATCAATCCCCACTTCGTCGGCGAGGTGAAGAAACTCGCCGGCCATTCGGGAGACCGCCCGGTGGTGCTGATCTGCCGCAGCGGCAACCGCTCGATCGACGCCGGCAACGCGCTGGAAGCTGCCGGATTCACGCGGGTGTTCAATGTCCTGCACGGCTTCGAGGGCGAACTCGACGACGCCCACCATCGCGGTTCGATGAACGGCTGGCGCTTCGAGGGACTGCCGTGGGAGCAGTGCTGAGCCATCGCAACCGGCAAGATACCGGCCGCTCCGAATGGTCGAGGTGCGCGGCGCGGAGACATTCCCGGCATGAGCAAAGCCACCGGGCGTAGCGAGCCGCAGTCACCCCCTTTCCCGGAAAGAGGCTCGGGGGGAATATCCGGTTTCCCGCCGGCCGCTCTTGCCTGGTCGGTCTGGGGCCTCGGTGCCCTGCTCTACCTGATCGGCTTTTACCAGCGCGTGGCGCCGGCGGTGATCACCGACCGGCTGATGACCGAGTTCGCCATCGGCGGCGCGGCGCTGGGCAATCTCTCGGCTTTCTATTTCTATTCCTACGTCGCGATGCAGATTCCCACCGGCATGATCGCCGACCGCTGGGGTCCGCGTCGTCTGCTCACCGCCGGGGCTGGCGTGGCGGCGCTCGGCACGGCGCTGTTTGCGTTTGCGCCGGACATCCATTGGGCCGGCATCGGCCGCTTGCTGATCGGCGCGTCGGTGGCGGTCGCCTTCGTTTCCATGCTCAAGCTGGCCAGCCACTGGTTCGCCCCCCGGCAATATGCGCTGGCCTCGGGCATGGCGCTGCTGATGGGCGTCATCGGCGGCGTGGTGGCGGGCGTGCCTTTGCGCTTCGTGGTCGAGGCTTTCGGCTGGCGCCCGGTGATGGCGTTTTCGGCGGCGCTGACGGCGATCCTGTGCATAGCCACCTGGCTGCGCGTGCGTGACGACCCGGCGCAACGGGGCTACGCCAGCCACTTTCAGGGCGCACACAATGTGCTGGAACCGACGCCGGTGCTGCGCGGCCTGATGGAGGTGCTGTCCTACCGCAACGTCTGGATTCTGACCGCGGTGCCGATCGGTTTTACCGGCGCGGTGCTGACCTTCGCCGGGCTCTGGGGCGTGCCTTTTCTGCGCCAGGTGCATGGGCTCGATCCGAAGATGGCGGCCACCATCACGTCGACGCTGCTGGTCTCGTGGGCGCTCGGCGGTCCGCTGCTGGCCAGCTGGTCGGAGCGCATGGGCAGGAGGAAGCCCCTCTACCTGATCGCTGCTGTCGTCGGCCTGTTGTGCTGGGCGGCGATCATCTTCCTGCCCCTGCCGCTGTGGGCGCTGGTGACGCTGCTGGTTCCGACCGGCTTTGCTTCGGGCAACATCATCATCGGTTTTGCCTGGGCCAAGGAATCGGTGCCGCTGCGTCTGGTCGGCACGGCCTCGGGCGTGTGCAACATGGGGCCGCTGATGGGCGGCATGTTCCTGCAACCGGCAGTGGGCTGGATACTCGACCGCAGCTGGAACGGCGCCACCGAAGGCGGAGCGCGGATCTACGATGCGGTTGCCTATCAGGCGGGCTTCGCGCTGATGTTCGCCACCCTGCTGGCAGCCACCCTGGTGCTCGCCTTCGCCCGTGAAAGTCATTGCCGGCAAATGCATGAGTGATTCCATGACACCCGATAGCGCTTTGCGTACCTTGGATTCCGCTGTGCGGGCAGGCATCCTCTGTCAGCGCGAGGGCGCCGTGGCGACCGTCACGCTGTTCAACCCGGACAAGCTCAACGCGCTGAATGCGGCCATGTGGCGGCGGCTGCGCGAAGTGATGGCGGAACTGGCCGCCGACCTTTCATTGCGTTGCGTCATTGTGCGCGGCGAAGGCAGCGTCTTCGCCGCCGGCGGCGACCTCGAGGAATTCCGCAGCGCGCGCGCCAATGTCGACCTCGCGCTGGCCTACCACGAGGCGGTGGGCGAGGCGCTGGCCGCGATCGAATCCTGCCCGCATCCGACGGTTGCCGCCATCCTCGGACCCTGCGTCGGTGGCGGACTGGAAATCGCCTGTGCCTGCGACTTGCGCATCGCCGGCGAAAACGCGCGCTTCGGCGCGCCGGTCATGAAGCTGGGCTTCTCCATGTATCCGGGCGAACTGGCGGGCTTCCTCAAGCTGGCCGGTGCGGCGGTGGCGAAGGAAATCCTGCTCGAGGGGCGGCTTTTGAGCGCCGCCGAAGCGTATGCCAAAGGCCTGCTGACGCGGGTTGTTGCCGATGACGAGGTGCTGGCGGAAGCAGCGGCGACGGCCGCCCGCATCGCCGCCGGCGCGCCGCTGGTTGCGCGCTGGCACAAGCAGTGGATCGCCCGGCTGCAGGAAGATCGCCCCTTGAGTCTGGAGGAAAAGCGCGCCTCGTTCGCTTTTCTCGGGACGCAGGATTACGCTGACGGACTGGCGGCCTTTCTGGAAAAAAGGCCGCCGCGCTTCACGGGAAACTAAAAGCCGGTCAGCATGTCGCCGACATAATCGGCCAGCGCCAGGCTGGCAGTAAGCCCGGGCGACTCGATGCCATACAGGCAGACCAGGCCGCGGATGCCGTGCACGGCCGGACCGGAAACGAGGAAATCGCTTGCCGGTTGCCCCGCCGCAGTCAGCTTCGGCCGGATGCCGGCATAGGCCGGCAGCAATGCGCCGTCGGCCAGTAGCGGCCAGTAGCGGCGCACTTCGGCGTAGAAGGCATCGGCGCGCCCGGGGGCCACGCTGTAGTCGATGCTGTCGATCCATTCCACGTCGGGGCCGAAGCGCGCCTGCCCGCCCAGATCGAGCGTGAGATGCACGCCGAGCCCGGCTGCCTCCGGCACGGGATAGATCAGCCTCGAAAACGGCGCCCGCCCGGCCAGCGCGTAGTAGTTGCCCTTGGCGTAATGCAGCGGCGGCACCGATGCCGCCGGCAGTCCGCGCAGCCTGCGGGATACCTGCTGTGCGCCGAGGCCGGCGCAATTCACCACGACTCCGGCATGGAGGCGCGTGCCGGAGGCGTCGCCGATGTCGAGGACGATGCCGGCGTCGTCCGGTTCGCCGCCCAGTACCGGACTGCTCACGGCCAGCACCGCGCCCTTGCCTTCCGCATCGCCCAGCAGCGACAGCATCAGGGCATGGCTGTCGATGATCCCGGTCGACGGCGACAGCAGGGCGGCGCTGCATTCCAGCGCCGGCTCGAGGCCGCGGGCTGCTTCGCGCGACAACAACTGCAGGTCGTCTACACCGTTGGTGCGGGCAGCGGCGGCGATGCGCGCGAGTTCCTCGCGTTGCCCGTCGCTGTTGGCGACTATCAGTTTGCCGCAGCGCCGGTGCGCGATGCCGCGCTCCTCACAGTACGCATAAAGCAGTCTGCGTCCGGCGACGCACAGCCGGGCCTTGAGCGAGTCCGCAGGATAGTAAATGCCGGCATGGATCACCTCGCTGTTGCGCGCACTGATGCCGGTGCCGAAGCTGCCTTCGGCTTCCAGAACAACTACCTCACGGCCTTGAGCGGCGAGTCTTCGCGCAACGGCAAGGCCGATGACGCCGGCGCCGATGACGGCACAATCGATTTTTTCCATGAGGAATCTGTGGCAGAGTAAGGCCGCTAAGGTGCCTGCAAGGATAACTGACATGAACCTGAAAAATCTGGCGACGCTCGGCCTCTTCGCCGCGCTTGCTCTGGGCGCTGCGGAGCTTCGCGCGGCAGATGACGTCGCTGCCTCCGGCCGCCCGGCGGCAAGCCGCAATCGCATCGTCTTTCAGGTCAACGAAGACGATTCCCGCAAATGGAACACGGTACTCGCCAACGTCAGGAATGTGCAGGAAGAGCTGGGCCGGGCGGAGCTCGCTGTCGTCGTCATCGGGCCGGGCCTGGGCATGCTCAAGGGCGATGCGTTGACCGCCAACCAGGTGCAGGACGCGATGGCGGCCGGCGTGCGTTTCGTCGCCTGCGGCAATTCGATGCAGGCGCTGCATCTGACGCAGGACGACATGATCGACGGCATTGCCTATGCCAAGGCCGGCTACGTCGAACTGATGCGCCTGCAGCAGCAGGGCTGGGCCTATGTCCGGCCGTAGTCCGGTTACGCCGGTCGATCGCAGCCGGTCAGCCATGAGCGCCGCCGGACTGCTATGCTTGAGAGGCTGCGCAGCAGGCGCAGCCTGCACCCGGACGAAGAGGAGACTGCCCATGATCAGGTTCTGTCGCATGTTTGCCGCCGCTGCCGCTCTGGCCGCCCTTGCCCTGCCAACGGGCTCCATTGCCGCCGAAGACAGGGTGGCGCAGAAGCCGCAGAAGGAGCGCGTGGTGATCCAGGTCTCCGATGCCGATCCGAAGAAATGGCACCTGGCGCTGAACAATGCCAGGAACATACAGATGGATATCGGCGCCGACAAGGCGGAGATCGAGATCGTTGTCTACGGTCCGGGCATCGGCATGCTCCTGGCCGATGCCGAAGTCGCCAATCGCGTCGAGGATGCGGCAGCCAGCGGCGTCAGGGTGGTGGCCTGCGAGAACACCATGAAGGCGCAGAAAATCAGCCGCGACGACATGCAGAAGAACGTCAGCTACGTGCCTGCGGGCGTGGTTGAACTGATGCGCCGCCAGCATCAGGGCTATGCCTATCTGCGCCCCTGATCCGGCGGGCCTGCCGGATGATTGACTGGTCGCGGATTGATACCGTCCTGCTCGACATGGACGGCACCCTGCTCGATCTGAATTTCGACAACCATTTCTGGCAGACCCATCTGCCGCGGCGTTACGCCGAAGCGCGCGGCCTGTCGCCGCAAGCGGGGCGCGAGGAGCTGATGGCGCGCTATCACGGCCGCGCCGGAACGCTGGAGTGGTACTCGGTGGATTTCTGGGAGACCGAGCTGGAACTGGACATCATGCGCTTCAAGGAAGAAGTCGCGCACCTGATCGACATCCACCCGCATGTCATTGCCTTTCTCGATGCCATGCGCGCCAGCGGCCGGCGCGTGGTGCTGGCGACCAACGCCCATCACAAGAGCGTGACGCTGAAGATGGCCAGGACCGGGCTTACGCCGCGCTTCGACGCCATCGTCAGCTCGCACGCGCTGGGCGCGGCGAAGGAGGAGCAGGCCTTCTGGCAGCGCCTGGCGCAGATCGAACCCTTCGATCCGGCGCGTACGCTGCTGGTCGATGACAGCCTGCCGGTGCTCGACAGCGCCCGCCGCTACGGCATCGCGCATCTGGTGACGATAAAGAAGCCGGACACGAAAAAGCCGGAAAAGCACACCGGCGATTACCCGGCCATTGACGATTTTTCACAGTTGATGCCAGGATGAGCGCGATGGCGAAGTGGATGCAGGGGAGGGAAAGGGAGGCGGTCGATGGTTGACGGATTGGTCCGGCGTTTGCGTTCGATGGTGGCCGGCAACGGCGCGGCGAAGCTGACGCCGAAGCAGCTCGAGGAATGGCGCCGGCAACTTGCCGAATGCGCCGAAGCAAAGGGTGGCGAGGTTTCCGCGCGGACCCGGGCGGCGGCTCTGGCGCAAACCTATCTCGAACTTGAGGACGACGGCCGCCACGCCTTCCTGCGCCTGATATCACTGGAGTTCGGCCCGGCGCCGGCGCGCGTCGCGGCGGCCCATGAGGCCTACCAGCGCGCGGTCGGCACGGAGCGCCAGTGGGATGCCGAGACGGGGCTGCGGGCCGCTTTGCGCTCGGCGCGGATCCGCATCCTCACCCAGTTCAACGCCATTCCGCAGGGGGTCAAGTTTCTGGTCGATTTGCGCGCCGACCTGCTGCGCTACCTGGACGAGGATCACGAACTGGCACCGCTCGATCGCGAGCTCGGGTCGCGCCTGGGCGCGTGGTTCGACGTCGGCTTTCTCGAACTGCAACGCATTACCTGGAGTTCGCCGGCGCTGCTCTTGGAAAAACTCATAGAGTACGAGGCGGTGCACGAAATCCGCTCGTGGGCGGACCTCAAGAACCGCCTCGATTCGGATCGCCGCCTCTACGCCTTCTTCCATCCGCGCATGCCGATGGAGCCGCTGATTTTCGTCGAGGTGGCATTGACCGACCATCTCGCCGGCAGCGTCCAGGCGCTGCTTGACGAGCACGCCCCGGTGTTCGATTCGCGCCGCGCCGACACCGCCATCTTCTACTCGATTTCCAACACCCAGGCCGGCTTGCGCGGCGTGTCTTTCGGCAACTTCCTGCTGAAGCGCGTAATCGACGACCTGCAGCGGGATTTCCCCAAGCTGCGGCACTTCGCCACGCTGTCGCCCTTGCCCGGGTTTTCAACATGGGCCGGCAAGAATCCGCAGGCGCTGGCCGAGGTCGGGCTGGAACTCGACGTTGTGCAGCTGGCGGCAGGCGAATGGACGACGCAGCCCGCGGCCACTGTGCGCAAGGTCAACGCGGCGCTGGCGCAACTGGCGGCGCGCTACCTGACGCTGGCCAAGGCCAGTCGCGGCGACGGCAGGTTGCCGCTGGATCCGGTCGCCCGTTTCCATCTGGGCAATGGCGCGCGCCTGGAGCGCGTCAACCCGCTGGGAGATGCCTCGGCGAAAGGCCTGAAGCAGGCCTTCGGCGTGATGGTGAATTACCTGTACGAGGTCGGCGATCTGGAGCACAACGTCGAAATGTTTGCCGGCGAGGGTACTATCGCCACTTCGGCCGCCGTCAGGCGACTGGCACGACAATAATAATTTCAGTCAAGGAGGAGATCACAATGACTACCCGCCGCACGGTTCTCAAGGCTGCGCTTGCCGCAGCGCCGCTGATGGTGTTCGGGCGAGGAGCACTTGCCGCCGAACCCCTGAAGATTTCCCACCAGTTTCCCGGCGGCACCCTCGACGCCGGCGATTTCCGCGACCGCCTGTGCCGCAAGTTCGCCCAGGAAGTCGAGGCGCGCAGCAAGGGCGCGCTGACATTCCAGATCTATCCGGGTTCGTCGCTGATGAAGACCAACGCCCAGTTCAGCGCGCTGCGCAAGGGCGCACTGGACATGAGCCTGTACCCGATCCCCTATGCCGGCGGCGAGGTGGCCGAACTCAATCTGGGTCTCATGCCCGGGCTGGTCACCTCCTACGAGCAGGCGGCGACCTGGAAGAATGCCGAGATCGGCAAGGCGATCACCGAGCTGCTGCTGGAGAAGGGCATCGTCATCGTCAGCTGGATCTGGCAGGCCGGCGGCGTTGCCAGCCGTTCCGCGCCGCTGGTCAATCCGGAAGATGCCAAGGGCATGAAGGTGCGCGGCGGCAGCAAGGAAATGGACATGATCCTGAAGGCCGCCGGCGCATCGGTGCTGTCCTTGCCCTCGAACGAAATCTACGCGGCGATGCAGACCGGCGCCGCCGATGCGGCGATGACTTCGTCCACCAGCCTGATCTCCTTCCGCCTCGAGGAAGTCTCCAAGCACCTCACCACCGGTCGCGGCAAGGCTTACTGGTTCATGCTGGAGCCGCTCCTGATGGCCAGGAGCGCTTTCGACAAGCTGCCCAGGGACCAGCAGCAGTTGATCCTGCAGGTCGGCGCCGAGATGGAAAAATTCGGCACCGAGCAGGCCCGGGTTGACGACAGGCAGGTCGCCGACATTTACGTCAAGGCCGGTGCCAAGGTCTATGACCTCGACGACAAGGCCATCAAGAAGTGGCAGGCGCTGGCGCGCGAAACCGCATGGAAGGACTACGCCGCCAAATCACCCAACTGCGCGCGCCTGCTGCAGCTGGCCGAAAAGACCATCTGACATCTCATGAGTCACGGTTACGACCCGCGTCTGCCCGGCCCGTCCGGGCCGGCTGCGGGAGCGCTGGGCGTCCTCGACCGGGCGATGAGTCTGGTCAATCGCGGCCTCCTGATCCCCTGCATGCTGGCGCTGTTGGCCGCCGCCGGCATTCTCACCTACAGCGTGTTCGCCCGCTACTTCTTCAAGATCGCCACCGACTGGCAGGACGAGGCCGCGGTGTTCCTGCTGGTCGGCGCTACCTTCCTCTCCGGCGCCTTCGTTCAGTCGCAGCGCGGCCACATCGGCATCGAGGCGCTGGCGGGCGTCCTCTCGCCGCGGGTGAACCGCTGGCGGCTGATGCTGGTCGATGCCGCCAGCAGCGCCTTCTGCCTGTTCTTCGCCTGGAAGTCGTGGACGCTGCTGCATGAGGCCTGGCGCGAAGGGCAGACGACGACGAGTTCCTGGGGACCGCCGCTGTGGATACCCTACTCGATCATGGCGCTGGGCATGACGCTGGTCGGCATCCAGCTGCTGCTGCACCTGGCGGCGCGGGTGCGGGCCGTGAGGCATGGCGGCGGGCGGGCGGAGGGCAAGCCGTGAGCGTTCTGACGATAGGCCTGCTCTACGGCGCGGCGACGCTGCTGGTAATGCTTTCCGGCATGTCCATCGCCTTCGCGCTGGGCGGCGTGGCACTGAGCTTCATGTACTTCTTCATGCCGGCATCGAGCCTCGATACCGTGACGCAGAACGTCTATGAGGAACTCGCCAGCATCACCCTGCTGTCCATCCCGCTGTTCATCATGAAGGGTGCGGCCATCGGCAAATCGGCGGCGGGTCGCGATCTCTATCTCGCCTTGCACGCCTGGATGCACCGCATCCCCGGGGGACTGGGCATCGCCAACGTGTTTGCCTGCGGCCTCTTCGCCGCCATGGCCGGGTCGAGTCCGGCCACCTGTTCGGCGATCGGCAGCGCCGGCATTCCGGAGATGCGCAGCCGCGGCTATTCGGGCGGCTTTGCCGCCGGCATCATCGCCGCCGGCGGCACGCTCGGCATCCTGCTGCCGCCCTCGATCACCATGATCCTCTACGCCGTCGCCGCCGAGCAGTCGCTGGGACGCCTGTTCCTCGCCGGCATCGGCCCCGGCGCGCTGCTGGTGGTGCTGTTCTCGCTCTACGCCACCTGGCGCTACCGCGTCGAATACCGCGCCGCAGAAGTCACCCACGCCGCCGGCGGCATCAAGTCGGCCTACCTCGATCAGCACGTGTACAGCCTGCGCGAGAAGGTCGAAATGCTGCCGCGCGTGCTGCCCTTCGTCATCCTCCTGATCGGCGTCATGGTCGCGCTCTACGGCGGCTACGCCACGCCTTCGGAAACGGCCGGCCTCGGCGCGATACTCGCCCTGGTGCTGATCGCGGTGGTCTATGGCCTGTGGCGGCCGACCCAGCTGGCGCCGATCCTGACCTCGACGCTGCGCGAGTCGACCATGCTGATGTTCATCATCGGCATGTCGCTGCTCTATTCCTATGTCATGAGCTACCTGCACATCTCGCAAAGCGCGGCGGAATGGATCGTCGGCCTCGCCCTGTCGAAGTGGCTGCTGCTCACGGTGATCCTGCTGATGGTTCTGCTGCTGGGCTTCTTCCTGCCGCCGGTGTCCATCATCCTGATGACGGCGCCGATCATCCTGCCGCCGCTCAAGGCCGCCGGCTTCGACCTGATCTGGTTCGGCGTGGTGATGACCGTGGTCATGGAAATGGGCCTGATCCATCCGCCGGTCGGCCTCAACATCTTTGTCATCAAGAACATCGCGCCCGACATTCCGCTCAAGGATGTGATCTGGGGCGTGATGCCTTTCGTCGGCCTGATGTTGATCGCCATCGTCCTCTGCTGTTTCTTCCCTGCCATCGCCACCGGTTTCCCGGATGCGGTGATGGGTATTTCGACCAAGTAAGGGACCAGGCATTCGTTATGCCTTTGTGATATGCCTGCCTAGGCAGCGGACGAAATGAGATGGAGACACCATGCCGCTAATTATCCGACCCCGTCCAACCGTGACCCAAATGGCTTAAGCCATGCCTGCGCCCGAAGCCCCCGAGGATCAGATCATCTGCTACTGCTTCGACATTCGTCTGTCGGACTACATCAAGAATCCGATTCTGAAAGACCTCGTGTTGGAGAAGACCAAGGCAGGATTGTGTTCGTGCAAGTCAAAGAACCCTTCAGGAAACTGCTGCCTAAAGGATTTTCCAAGCATTGACTAAGATTGCACCGATTGCATCGTGTTGGCCGCTTCAGACTGTGAGTAACCTGATGACTTTTGCATGTCCAACGGCTGCTGCACTCAGTTTCCTGCCGTTAGAAATTGCCTCGACTTAGCGCACACAACAAGATCACAAACAACTGATCGGGGTCAAATGGCTTGATCAGGAAGTCGTTCATCCCCGCCTCCAAGCACTTCGCCTTGTCCTCGGCAAAGGCGTTGGCGGTCATGGCGATGATCGGTGTATGCCGATACCCCGGAAGCTGCCGTATCTCCCGTGTCGCCTCCACCCCGTTCAGTTTCGGCATCTGCATGTCCATGAAGATGGCCGCGTAGCTGTTCCTCCGCGCCAGGGCGATAGCCTCTGCACCATCCTCTGCCGTATCCGCGACGAGATCGACCGCTTCAAGCTGAATCACGGTGACTTCGCGGTTTATGGGTTCGTCGTCAACTACAAGAATGCGCTGGCCGGCGTAGCGTCGCCGAATCTCCGCTTCGGCATCGACTGTTGTTGCTATCGGTGCTGCGGCCGCCTCGCCACTCTTCGTCAGCTTCACGGTGAACCAGAAGGTGCTGCCGACCCCCGGCGCGCTCTCGGCCCCGGCTTCGCCACCCATCAATTCGGCCAGACGCCGGGTAATCGCTAGCCCAAGTCCGGTGCCGCCGTACTTGCGGTTCATTGAGTTGTCGGCCTGCTCGAAGGCGCTGAAGAGCCGCGACATGACTTCGGGTTCGATGCCGATGCCGGTATCCGTTACCTCGAAACGCACTGTCACCGAATCGGCAGTCTCCTCCTGCTTGAGGGCACGCAGCGTCACGGTGCCTTGTTCGGTGAATTTGACGGCGTTGGTGGCGTAGTTGAGCAGCGCCTGTTGCAGTCGTGTCGGGTCGCCCACAAGGTTGTGTGGCAAGTGCTCGGTCTCGATCAGTAGGTGGAGACCCTTGGCCTTGACTCGCTCCGACAGGACGGAATTGACGTTGGCCATCAGACTGCTGATGACGACAGGGGCTTCCTCCAGAGTAAACTTCCCAGCCTCGATCTTCGAGATATCGAGGACGTCGTTAATGACCGACAACAGGTGCTGGGCCGAGGCGTCGATGGTGTCGAGGCGTTGTGCCTGTTTGCTTGTGACACCTTCGCGACGCAGGATGTTGGCCATGCCGATGATTCCGTTCATCGGGGTGCGGATTTCGTGGCTCATGTTGGCGAGGAAGGCGCTCTTAGCGCGGTTGGCGTCATCAGCGGAGTCTCTTGCTTGCTCCAGATCGTGCGTGCGCTCCTGAATCTTCGCTTCCAAGCTTGTGTGATAGTCTTCCAGTTGTCGCTCGACCTTTTTGCGTTCCGTGATGTCGCGCAACACGCCAGTAAAGAAGTTCCCCTGAGGGACCTGCCAACGGGCCAGCGACAACTCCAGCGGGAACACGCTTCCATCCTTGCGCATTCCCAATAGTTCGACCGGCTTGCCCATGACGCGGGATTCACCACCGGCTGACACCCGCGCAATGCCTTTGAGATGCAGATCCCGGAAGCGCTCGGGCATGAGGATCGTCAGCGGCCGGCCAATGACCTCGTCTGCTGTGTAGCCAAAGATCCGCTCGGCGCCATTGTTCCATTTGATGATCATGCTTCCGCTATCGGCTGTGACGATGGCATCGTGAGCCGATTCGGACACGGCGCGGAACAGGGCCTCACTCTCGCGGAGTTCATCTTCTGCCTGCTTGCGTTCGGTGATGTCGCGGGCGAGGAGGATGAATCTCTGGGCCTGATCCTCGGTGCCTGACTTGAGAGCCACCGAAAGTTCAAACCAGCGCTTACCCTGCGGCAGCGCCAAGGCGTACTGCTTCCCAACAGACCAGCCCTTGTCCGATGCCTCTCCGATGGCTGAAATGCACGTCTCCACCACGTCCGGCGGAAGGACTTCAGAGAAGCACTTGCCCAGAAATACGTTGGCAGGCACCGCCAGCAAATCCGAGCGGGGGCTATGGTAGTCATAAATCCGACCATCCAGTCCGACCTCGAACAACAAATCAGGGATGGCCGCAAGTATGGTTTCAAGCCGGCCTTTCGTTGAACGAAGCTCGACTTCGGCTTGTTTGCGCTCGGTTACGTCGGTCAGGGCAATACGTATCGCCATCTCACCATCACCGAGACTTGCCCGCTTGCAATCCAGTGCCGCTTGAAACACCGTGCCATCGTGGCGCTTGATAGCCACTTCTACATCGCTTTTGTCTCCCTTTTCCAGCACATTCAGAAACTGCGTCATCCAGCGAGTCCGGTCGTTGGCAATGACCAATGAGGCAAAGCGATGTTGCTGCAACTTCTTGCGCTCGACGCCCAGCAGCGTGGAGGCAGTGAGGTTGATCTCCTCGATCATGCCCTTGTCAGTGAGCGTGAGATAGCCGACCGGGGCGAAGTCGTAGAGATCGACGTAGCGGTCGCGCGACTCCTCAAGGGCTTCCTGGGCATCACGCAAGACCTCGTTCTGCATTTCCAGTTCGATACGATGCACGCGCAGTTCGTGTAGGGCTTTTTTGGATTCCATGGGTGACAGGAACCGATCGCTATTCGCTTCGTCGCTAAGCATATGCCGGGTGATGGCTTCCGCCCGTTGGCGCAGCGAAAAGCCGCGGCTTTTCTTTTTGTCGGTCACGTTCATGGCATTTTCAATGGATCAAGGGCCACCGTCTCCAGCAGGGTCAGCACGGCATAGCCTATGTACGGCACAAGTCCGGCGGGTAACTGTCTGGCGTGGGAATGGCAACGATAGCCTCCTTCTGCCCACAATCCTTTACTGCGGGGGGGCTACACCGTGTGGGAGTGCGAGCTGGCGCTTACGCATGACGCCAACCTCGCCTGTATGCTGGGGGAATCCAGAAGGTGCGACGTTACGCTCTATTTCCTAAAATAGATATTGAGCGAAAGTAATAGGACGGAATACGTGGCAATAGGGGTAACGCAGATCAACTGCCGGGGTCGGCTAGTAGCTTGATACCGGCGCTCAATCCCATGCGTACTGCATCGCCAATGGCCGTTGTCGGGTTCGGCCATAGCCAATGACAATGTCAGACGACCGCTTGCAGCCTTGAAGATCCATCGAAACCTAGTGTCCGACTGGCTGGTAACTGGGCAGGATGCAGCCCATTTAACTGGGCGGGACCCCTTCGAACTCTTCATCATCGACATACGGCGCCGACCTTCTCCCCAGTGCAGCAATAACCTTTCCGCTGCTGAACCCAGCAACGGCGGCAATGACGACTGTCACCAGTATCCCTGTCAGTTGGGCACCCACATTGATGCCGGAAGCAACAGCCAAGGCGGCTAAGCCACCGAGCAGCCCTGGCAGGCCGTGCAGGTAGGTGACCCCGCAGGTATCGACGATTCTGGTCGCGTCGGCAAATTTCTTCTGAAGTACCGCAAAGCCAAGAGTGGAAATGGCGCCGGCCACAATCCCGATGCAAAAGGCGGTTCCGGGGGTGGCAATGTCGCAGGTCGATCCGATCGCCACACCACCGGCCAAGGTCGCATTGGCGATATCCGTCGCCGACATTTTTCCTCTTAGGAAGACTGACGCAAAATAGGCGGCAAGAGTTGAAGCACAGAGAGCAAGAAAGACATTAACGGCGGTATGGGGTACATCGGCAGGGGCAACTAGCGCCGAGCAGAAGCTGGGCCAAAAAACCCACAGCACCATGCTGCCCAACAGGGAGTATCGGTCGCTGGTGTCGTCGCACTCGATAGTGGTTTCATATTCCTTCAGCGTGGTCATGGTGGCCGCTACTGCAAGGCCGAAGATGGCGCCAAAGGCGTGAATGACAATGGACCCGCCGGTATCCACCACCTTGCCGGTGATCAGGCCAAAACCACCATTGAGAACGATCCATTCATTCATGGCATAACACGGCACAAACAAGAGACCCAACAATAGGTATTGATGCATCTTCATACGGCCCAAAACAGCTCCTGCACAGATCAGCAGGCTGGCAGCGGCAAATTCGGCCAAAATGAATTTATCGATAATTCCGGCAGAACTGTCGAGATAGCTTCCCTTCAGAAAGTACAGGGGGATCGACACACTGACCAGCAGATAGGTTGCGGTCAGAGTCGAGCGGCCATACTTTTTTACAAAGACCATCAGAAAACCGAAGCCAACTATCAGCATGGCCATGATGTGGATGGCTCGTTCATACTTCTGCACGTCGGATAATGCCGCAAGGCTGGTGCCGGGGGCTTCAACAGCATATGCTGCCCCGCAGAAGGTGAGTAGAAGTGCGGTGAGTAAAGAAACAGTTTTGATGCATTTATTCATTATTTGCTCAATTGAGAAAGGATATGGAATGGGGCGGGCTGATGACGAAATCATGGTCAACGACCGTTGACGCTTCAGCTGCGGTCATTCAACGAATGGGAGAACCACATTTACCCTTGCCAACTCGTCGCGCATCTGGTTAATGGATTGCTCCAGCCTTGAGATCGGCTCATCGGTTGGGGTGCCATCATGCAAGACGGATTCCAGTGCGCAAACGATACCGTGCAGATCGGTCATGCCTAACATGCCGACGCGCCCCTTGAAGGCGTGAGCGGTCTCGCCGGCCATGTCCCTCTGTCCGGCAGTGATTTCGCTGCGTATCTGGTCTGGAATCTCTCCAGACGTCGCCACAAACTCAGCCAGCCAATGACGATACCGATCTTCGTTACCGCCAAAACGAGCGAGAGCCACAGCAACATCGACGCCGTGCAGGGTGCTCAGTTCATTTCCCGCTTCGGCGAGGGGCGTGGAGAGTTCTGGTAATTCGTCTGACGCACGCAAGGCTTCTTGCTTGCTCTTCGGAATCCATTTTGCCAACGTGCGATAGAAGCTGGCATTGTCGAAAGGCTTGCCGATATGGTCGTTCATACCGGCGGCCGCGTTGAGCTCTTGCTCATGCGCCATCGTGTGGGCGGTCATGGCGATGATGGGCAGTGTCTCGAAACCGGCGCGACTGCGCAGCGTACGGGTAGCAGTGTGGCCGTCAATGATCGGCATCTGGATGTCCATCAGGACAAGATCGAAGGCATCGGGACCGGCCTCGCTCAGGATGTCGAGTACATCCTGGCCGTTTGCCGCCATCCCCGGGGTGATGCCGACGGCGACGAGCAGAGCCTCGGCGATCTCGCGGTTGAGCGGCTGGTCATCCGCCACAAGAATGCGTACGTCCTGGTAGCACAGCGGCAGGACTTCGTCACCCGCGGAATCGGCAGGAGGCAGGTCAGCCGCATTGCCCAGACCCAGCCAGATTCTCACTTTGAAGGTGGTGCCGCTGCCTTCGACGCTGGTGACGCTGATGTCGCCGTGCATCATTTCAGCCAGACGCCGGCTGATCGTCAGCCCTAGACCCGTGCCGCCGAACTTGCGGCTCACACTCGCGTCGGCCTGGGTGAAGGGTTTGAACAGCTGCTTCAACTCCTCCGGCCGCATGCCGATGCCAGTATCTTCAAAGTCGACATCAAGACAGACCCGGTTCTCCTCGCTCGTCTGCAGGCCGATGCGAACTGTGACCCGTCCGATCTGGGTGAACTTGATCGCATTGCCGATCAGGTTCAGTAATATTTGGGTGACCCGGGTGGGATCGCCCAGCAGCACGTCGGGCACCGCGTCGTCGATCACTAGGACAATTGCCAGTCCCTTTTCCGCGGCGCGGTGCGACATCACCGATTCGACATGCGTGATCACCGTGCGCAGGCTGAATGTCATGATCTCCAACTCCATGTGCCCGGCGGCAATCTTGGACAGGTCGAGTAGTTCGTTGATGATGCGATTGAGGTGTTTGCCGGATTTGACAATCTTGTCCAGATAGTCGCGCAACTTGGGTTCGGTGCTGATGCCCTGGGCCAGATTCGCGATGCCGATCACGGCACTCAGCGGGGTGCGCAGTTCGTGGCTCATGTTGGCGAGGAAGGCGTCCTTGGTGATGTTGGCGATTTCGGCAGCATCACGGGCAGCGGTCAGTTCGCCAGTGCGGAAGTCGACGAGCTCTTCGAGGTGATTGCGGTGCTCGTCGAGTTCAGCAGCCCGCTTTTCCTTCTCTTCGTTCTGGAAGACAAGTTCCTTGTTTGCCACGACCAGTTCAGCAGCCCGCTTCTCCTTCTCCTCGTTTTGGAAAACTAGCTTTTTGTTTGCTACGACCAGTTGAGCCTCCGCGTGCCTGCGCGTAGTGATGTCATGAATAATCGAAAAAAGCAGGGTACGGCCGCCTACCTCAAGGGGAGAGGAATGGACTTCGACTAAACGCACCTCTCCGCTAGCAAGACGATGGGGAAACTCGAAGATATTGCGTTTATGAGAGGCCTCCTGAGTTCGTCTTTCGGCGATTTCATCCGGCGACAAGGTATTGATCTGGTCAATCCGCATTGCCTTGAGGTGTCCTGTCGAATAGCCGTAGAAGCGGGCGGCCGCTTCGTTGGTGTCCACAATTTCACCGGAATCCGCGGCGATCAGCAACATGACGGTTTCGTTGTGCTCGAACATTGTGCGGAAGCGCGATTCGCTATCGCACAGCGCCTTCTCGGACCGGCATTTTTCGGTGACATCACTGAACACCAGCACCACGCCGATGATTTCCCTTGTGGCGTTGAGGATGGGGGCGGCACTGTCGGCAATCTGGTATTCCTTGCCGTCACGGGCCAGCAGCACCGTATGGTTGGCAAGGCCGACCACCTGTCCATGCGCGATGACCGATTGCACCGGGTCGGCAACCGCTTCACGGGTGCCGGAATTAATGATGTTGAACACTTCCGGCAAGTCGTGGCCCATGGCCTCGGCCAGCGTCCAGCCGGTCATGCGCTCGGCGGTCGGATTCATCCGGGTCACTCGCCCCGCCGGATCTGTGACGATCACTGCATCGCCGATGGAGTCCAGCGTGATCGCAAGTTTTTGCTCGCTCTTCTTCAGTGCAACTTCCCGTTGCGACAAAGTTTCGAGCAGGCGGTTGAAGGCGCCGACGAGTTGGCCGATCTCGTCATGGCTGCTGATGGGCAGGGGTTGCAACTCGTGAGGGTTATCCAACTGGATAGCCAGCGCAGTCGTCGCGCTGAGCATCGGTGAGAGTTGGCGCCGCAACCACCACCAGGTCAGGCTGCCCGCCAGTACCGAGAGGAGGGTCGCTGCCCACAGCATGCGCTGCTGCAGGGCGCGAATCGGCGCAAAGACTTCCGCGACGGGCAGTTGGACGCCGACATACCATCCCGCCACGGGAATGCCCATTGAGGATTGCAACACTTCCACGCCCACCGGATTGACGAAAATACCGGAACCCTCGTAGCCGCTGATAAACCTGTCTATCAACGGGAAGGCTCCCGGGGGACGGAGCTGTTCCATGATGCGGCGCTTGTCGGTGGCGGTCACAATCAGGCGGTACTGCGATGCGACCAATACATAGCCCCCCGTCTTGCCGTAATAACGGCCATTTGCCGTCTTGTCGATAAAATTTGGCAGCCCCAGATTAATCACCCCTGAGATCGCTCCGATCACCTTGCCTTGCGTATCGCGGATGGGTGCGGTCATTCCGATCACGGGGGCTTGCAGTTTCTTGCCGATGACCGGACGGCTTATGGTTGATTTGCCCTCCTTCAACGCGGCGCCGACACTAATGATGTCCATGTAATTGACGCCGATCCGCTCGGCCGACACCGGGGTCTCGGCAATCGCCATGCCATCCATCCGGTAGACGATGAGGCCACCGTTGAACTGGCTCTGCATTACCGGACGATCTTCGAGGAAGATCTGCAGCGCAGGCATGTTGTGCAGCAGGGCCGGACTGATTTTACCGGCCAGCAAGCCCAGCATTTGCAAACGGTCGGCCAACTCGTCATTGATCTCTCGCGCTACGAAGGACGCTGTCGAGAACTGCTGCTCACTCAGCAGAGTTTCCATATCTTCGCGCAACATCCGGCTGGCGTAGAGCGCCAGCGACCAGATGCTGATCATGAAGATCGCCAGCGTAGCGAGGGTTATCCGGGCCTTAAGCGAATTCCGGATGAAGGAAGGTGAATCCATGCGCACTTGCCCCTGACCGGTGAGCCCCGGCTAATGCGGGGCGCTGATCCAATCGGTACAAGGCTGCGCTTCAGCGATGTATATAGATATGGCGAAGGCAATAAGCTGGCACAAATCGTCGAAAAAATTGATTTCAATCAACAAAGGGCGCGGCTTGGACGGGTCATGGACGCGGAATGATGGTCACGCTGGTGAGCGTAATCGGTTGCCCGGCTATCGTAGTTACCGTTCAGATGAATTAAATTTCATCCGTGGGACGGCAGGTTCACCCCTAGCACCGGCCGCTCAAATACCATGCTCACGGCATCGCCAATCTCTGTTGCCGCTGCAAACCTGAAGTACGTCGCGCCCGATTTCCGACACTCGGCCTGAGCGTCGGCTCCCGGTAAAGTCGAATGGTCACGATAGACTGTAAGGCGACTGATGACTTTTGCATGAAGAATGGCCGCTGCAAGTCAGATTTCAGTCGCTACGGCTACGGCTACTCGGCTAAATCCCGACTTGGCTAACTTTGGTCAGCTTCAACCGAACCGTGGCCCAGAATGTGCTGCCTTGTCCTTCTTGACTCACTACACCGGCATCGCCACCCATCAGATTGGCAAGTCGCTTAGAGATGACCAGGCCGAGACCGGAACCACCGTACTTGCGGGTCACGGAGCCATCCACCTGAGTGAATGCCTGAAACAGCATGGCCTGTTGTTCGTGGCTGATGCCGATGCCCTGATCTTCGACTTCGATACGCACTAACACGCTCTCGTCATCTTGCTCTACTGCACTAACCCGCACGGTGATCGTTCCTTGGTCGGAGAACTTGCAGGCGTTGCCCAAGAAGTTGAGCAGTATCTGCCTCAGACGAAATGCATCACCCGAAAACTGGTCAGGGAAGGTGGCAGGAATTTCGCGGATCAGGGTCAAACCTTTCGCCTGAGCGACTATTTCCTGCACCGTTATGGCATCGTTAATCAACAGGCTCAGGGAAAAGATCTTCGCTTCCATTGGTAAGCGCTCCGCCTCGATCTTGGAAAAGTCGAGGACGTCTTTGAGGATGGTGAGGAGCGCGTTGCTGGATTGCAGGATAATCTGCACGAACTTGCCCTGTTCTTGGGAGAGTTCGGTCTCTTGCAGGACTTGCGCCATACCGAGGATGCCATTCATCGGCGTGCGTAGTTCGTGGCTCATGTTGCTGAGAAAAATGGTCTTGGCGCGGTTGCTGACTTCGACAGCATCAAGGGCTACGACTAGTTCAGCCGCCCGCTTTTCCTTTTCTTCGTTCTGGAAGGCAAGTTCCTTGTTTGCTACGACCAGTTCAGCGGCTCGCTTTTCCTTCTCTTCGTTCTGGAGGGCAAGTTCCCTGTTGGCTACGACTAGTTCAGCGGCCCGTTTTTCCTTCTCTTCATTCTGGAAGACAAGTTCCTTGTTTGCCACGACCAGTTCAGCGGCTCGTTTTTCCTTCTCTTCGTTCTGGAAGACAAGTTCCTTGTTTGCCACGACCAGTTCAGCCGCACGCTTTTCCTTCTCTTCGTTCTGGAGGGCAAGTTCCCTGTTGGCTACGACTAGTTCAGCCTGTGCCTGATTGCTCGCTGTGATGTCGATTACCCGAATTTCATCAAGAAGCTCTTTATCGGAACGAGCGGGAACTTCACTCGCAGGCAAGCGCAAAGTAGCTTCTCCGCAGCGGCCCTTAGTTGCGGGGGGGCATTTCATGCTCATAGACGGATTCCTTAATCCATTGACGCGACCAAGGAAAGGCGCATACCTGCTGGACTTTGTGCAACTTCACGGTGCGCGCTTGGGGCTTAGAAGTCAATTCGAGCGAAAGTACTAGACTTGCTCATACCAGTTTTGAGCGTCAGTTCCACCCTGACACCGGCCGCTCATATCCCATGCTCCCGGCATCGCCAATGACCGTTCCCGCTGCTTATGCAAAGTACTCGATTATGAAAAGTAGCGAATTGGAACGCACCTCAATCGCCGATCAGCCACGAAAGGCGTGCAACCCATCCTTTGCATAATTGCGGCGCTTTCAGGAAGTGGACTTTTGAACCAAACGGACGGCAACGGTGGGTCTTTGCGCCAACCTCGTTTAGCAAAGACACAGTACTTCACGGGAAGATCCGCATTGTCGAGGCCAAACATTATCTGGCGGGACGCGATCAAGTCAAAGACTGTCGTCTGTATGAATACAGTCCGCTCAAATAGTTGTGGAAATTATGTCAAGCTCACCCCCGCATCCGCTATCGGCAAAGCCGCTTCCACCAATGATTCTGGGGGAAACTGCTCGCGCTACTTTTCATAATCGAGAACTTTGCATAAGCAGCGTTATGCAAAGCTTTCCATAACGCTGCAACGCGGACGTAAGAAGGGCAAGTCGTAACGCGAGGCCGAAATACATGATGGGGGCTTACTGAATACCGGTGGTA
>Ga0194037_1000016_pt1 | contig 140708 bp, 126 predicted proteins | sample JunL306m_MetaG_FD_148653 | JGI IMG/M metagenome (GOLD analysis project Ga0194037, IMG submission 148653) | Anoxic zone freshwater microbial communities from boreal shield lake in IISD Experimental Lakes Area, Ontario, Canada - Jun2016-L304-6m | ecosystem: Environmental > Aquatic > Freshwater >...
CCAATAATATTGATAAGTGTTGATTTTCCACTTCCGGAGGCTCCCAATAGAACAGCAAGTTCTCCGGAATAAAAATCAAGTGATACATGTTTGAGAGCATCGACCCTGACCTCGCCCATCATATAGATTTTTGACAGGTTGCTGATTCTAAGTACTGGTTGCGGATTACCGTTACCAGAAGGGTTGTCAAGCATCAATGCACCTTTTTGTAGTTTAAAAGCATTCATTCCAATAGATTATGAAACTCATAAATCATGCTTATCATTCCTTTTTATACCGATAAACAATCCCTGATTTCCGTTCAGCGCTAAAATCAGAGAAAATGTTACCTTTTAGCGACATAGCTGAAACAGCCTTATCGTCAATCCGAACACCTTCATGGAACAAAACCTTTTCGTTATACTTTCGGGCGTCCTCTTCTTGGGCTTACTTATCGGTACCGTGTCAGGTGTGCTTCTTGCCAAGAAAACATCTGCAACTGCAAGAGGGAGAATTGCCATCAGAGCTTCGAGCGTAAGCGGTCGGGGTGCTTTTGCTGCGGCAAACATCAAGGAGGGTGATATTATTGAACGTTGTCCTGCACTTGAGGTTAGTGACCGTGATATCGGAGGGGAGCTGGTCAACTACGTTTTTTATGGAAACACCGAAACTGACCGGCTTGTGGTTATGGGGTATGGAATGCTTTTTAATCATTCATCAATACCGAACGTTGCCTATTACAGGGAGGATACAGGACTCGGTCCAGAGATGATTCTCTATGCACTTCGCAAAATCTGCAAGGGTGAAGAGCTTTTTTACAATTATGGGGATGCGTGGTGGACTACCCGGCAATAATATTCTGCGTGGACAAATCTTGAGCTGTGAATTATCTTTGAACAAAATGCGTTGTGTGTTTTTTTAAGGTCTTTCAACTCTAACTGCCGTTACGGTTTTGCTTGATGAGAACCATTATCTTCACCGGAAAAGGAGGGGTGGGTAAAACCTCCATTGCAGCTGCAACTGCTGTAAAATCTGCATCCATGGGGTTTAAAACGCTTGTGATTTCTACTGATCCGGCGCATAGCCTTGGAGATTCTTTTGACCTGGAGCTTGGCCCGTCTCCAGTGAAGATTGCTGAAAACCTTTTTGGACAGGAAGTCAGCGTTTATGGTGATCTTACGTTGAACTGGGAGGTTGTGAGGGCGCACTTTGCTCACTTGATGGAGGTGCAAGGCATTAAGGGCATTTATGTTGAGGAAATGGGCGTGTTGCCTGGCATGGAGGAGCTTTTCTCGCTTTCTTATATCAAGCGGTACAGCGAATCTAAAGAGTACGACCTTCTTGTAGTTGACTGCGCTCCGACCGGTGAAACACTTCGGCTGCTCTCGTTGCCTGAAACGTTCGGCTGGATGCTGAAGATGATTCGGACTCTTGAAAAATTTGTGGTCAAGCCTGTAATTCGCCCTTTATCAAAAAAAATAGGGAAGCTTCATGACCTTGTGCCGGAAACTGAGGTTTATGACCAGATTGAGCACCTGTTCACTTCGGTTGAGGGTATTATTGCTCTCCTGTCGGACGGGACTCGAACAACCGTGCGTCTTGTTATGAACCCGGAAAAGATGGTTATAAAGGAGTCGATGCGGGCGCTCACCTACCTTAACCTTTATGGCATTACCGTTGACCAGGTCGTGATCAACCGGGTTTTTATGGATGATATTGACGGGAAGTACATGGATGAATGGAAAAGCATCCAGCATAAATATATTGATCAGATTGAACGTTCTTTTGCGCCTATCCCTATTACAAAGGTGCCACTTTTCCGGCGTGAAGTTCTGGGAATTGACATGCTGAAGGAAGTGGGTGAAGTGGTCTATGGTGATAAAAATCCTCTTGACATTTTTTATCACGAAGAGCATTCGAAAATTACAAAAATCAGCGATGGGCATTACGTCATGAGGCTACGGCTGCCGTTTGCATTCGACAATAAGATGGAGACGAATGTCCTGCAACTGGGTGACTCTCTGACGCTGAGAATTGGCAATTACCAGAAAGGGGTTATACTGCCTCTTTTTCTTGCGGGTATGCGAGTGGCTGAGGCCATTTATGAAGATCAATGGCTGAAGATCGACTTCAGGAAAAAAGAACCTGACGTTTCACCAAACTGACAAACTCAAGTCCAATCAAGAAGTTACCAACAACCACAACACCATGGAAAGCGTTTTTTCGAATCCTGAACACCTTTACTCCAGAGATGAAGTTATTGCCAACCCCTGCCCTGTCACCAAGGCAAACGGGGTTTATGCCTGGTTTTTTAAAGAGGTGCCACCAGGTGTTCCGGTTGAAGGCTGCCTTACCCATAACGGGTTGACGTTACTGTATATCGGGATTTCGCCGGATAAAAAAGGTAAAGCTGCGTCCGATCAAACCCTGCAACAAAGGGTTCGTTACCACTACAAAGGGAATGCTGACAAGTCGACGTTACGCCGTTCACTCGGCATCCTGCTTGCCGGCAAAAGCGGGTTTCCGCTTCGAAGGGTTGGCAGTGGAAAAAAATTGACTCTCACCAACAAGGGTGAAAAATGGCTTGACCAGTGGCTGCAGGAAAACGCTTTTGTTACCTGGGTTGAACATGATGCGCCCTGGGATCTTGAAAACACACTTTTTCATTCGTTGTCCCTGCCGCTAAACATCCAGGGCAATAAACTCCACCCTTTTGCGGCAATACTTGCTTCCATCCGGAGTGAGGCTATTGAGCAGGCTAAATATGCACCTGCAGTTGAGGAGATCGAGCCCCGATTGTAAGTCCTTTTTTTGTGCATGGAATACTAAACCCTGGTGTGTTATTCTCGATTCATGCAGATACGTTAAATACTATTTCAAAAATTAATCATGGGAATTCCTTCATGGTTGATTATCATTTTGTCCAAAAATCTTTGCCGGAACATTTAAAAGAGGAACATAATGAGCAATTTGCCAAACTGCCCAAAATGCAATTCGGAATATACCTATGAGGTTGGAGTTATCCTGACTTGTCCTGAGTGTGCCCACGAATGGAGCAAATCGGAGACCGAAGCTTCGGAAGAGATTCGAGTCTGGAAGGATGCGAATGGGAATGTATTGCAAAACGGTGATTCCGTGACGGTGATCAAGGACCTTAAGGTCAAGGGTGCGTCATCGATGCTCAAGGGCGGTACAAAGGTGAGGAACATTCGTCTTATTGAGGGTGACCATGATATCGACTGCAAGATTGATGGCTTCGGAGCAATGCAATTGAAGTCGGAATTTGTCAAGAAATCGTGAGACATCCCAGATCTGCAGGCACGCATTTATTCTTTTTCATGGTGCTGGACAAGGGGAAGTGTCAATTGTACGGTGGTTCCTTCCATTGGAGTGCTGTTAATGCTTAACCGGCCTTGCATTTCTTTGATGATACGTGATGATATCGATAATCCAAGTCCGGTACCTTTACCGGATTCTTTGGTTGTAAAAAAAGGCTGGAGGATGTAGTCAATGTTTTGTTGACTTATGCCGATGCCGTTATCTTCAACGCTGATAATGACGCTCTCTTTGTGGAGCTTTGCCTGCAGGTGTATGTACATTTCCCGCTCAGGCTGTATGCTCTGTTGCCTTTTTTCTTCGAGGGCGTCAATGGAATTTCGGATGAGGTTGAGGATTACCTGTTCCATTTTATAGAAGTTGCCTCTGATCGGGAGTTCTTCCGGTCCGCATTGGAAATTGAGCTGTATTGATTTTTCTGTGCACTTGCCGGACGTGAGGGTGAGGGCTGAGTATATGGGTTCTTTGCAGTCGAAGAGTTTTGTTTCGGAATTTTGTTCTTTGCTGGCAAAGTGACGGATGTTATCGACGATAGTCTGCATCCTTGCGATGTTCTGTACTATTTTTTTTGCTTGTCTTGTTACGGTGTTTTTGAGATCGAGGCTGTCAGTTTTGGCCTTTTCAAGCATTTTATCGGTAAGAAGGCTTATGGTGTTGATGGGTTGCGCGATTTCGTGGGCAACGCCTGAGGCCATTTCTCCAAGTTCTATAAGGCTTCGGGTATGCTGCTGCCTGCTTTCGTTGAGTTTCTTTTGGGTTATGTCGCGTATGATGAGCTGATGTGACTGGAGTGGACCGGTTAAATCATGAATCGGGAGTGCCGTGATTTCAGCTAAAAAGGTGGAGTCTTTGCCTTTTTTACATAACAGTTCCGTAGTGCGGATTGTTGGTTTATCCATCTCATCCTGGAGGATGTTCTGCCATTGGCGGGCATCCCGGGTATGAACAAGGGCGGAAAAAGGTTTTGCGATAAGTTCGGACTTGGTTTTGACTCCAAAGAGAAGGAGCGCCATTGGTGACGTACTGGTAATGATGCCTTGAAGGTCGGTAGTTATGATACCGTCGGTAAGTGCTTCGAGGCGTTTTCGTTCGGTGACATCAATAATGATGGAGTAAATGAGGAGCTTGCCCTTGTACTCGATTTTATTGCTGTAGACTTCGACATCGCGAATGGAATTGCTGGCAGTGCGGTGACGGAATGCAATCTGATCCTGTTTTCCGTTTATTGCAGTATTTATAGTCTGCTCTATCTCTTCGGGTGAGAGGATGATGATCTGATTGATGTTCATCTTTTTAAGCTCTTCGACCTTCCATCCGTAGAACTCTGCTGCTGCCTGATTGGCATCGATGATTGAGCCTGTCTCGAAGTCGATAACCATCTTAGCGGCAGCATGGCTTTCAAAGAGTTTTCTGAATCGTTCTTCACTTTCGATGAGATCCCTCTCAGCCTCTTTCTTGTCGGTTATGTCTATTCCCATACCGATGATATAGGGTACACCATCTATGACCGCTTTGTTCGCCGTGGTTATATACCAGCGGTATTGCGGTCCACCATGATAAAGCACTCTTTCTTCAAAGGGCTCGGGCGGAATGTTTTTCTCGAGGAGGCGCTCAAATACCGCTCTCCCCTTTTCCCTGTCATCCGGGTGCAGGAGTTCAAATCCCTGGATACTCGAGAGATCAGACTCCAGATCTCCGATGACCGTTTCACGCAGATAATCGTTACCGCTAACAAACTGACCGTTCTCATCGACGATATAAAAAACACCCGGAATACTGTTTATGATCGCCTGATTGAAGGCTTCCTGGGTTTTGAGCTTCTGCTCGATCCTTTTGGATTCTGTGACATTCTGGACCATAACAAGGAATCGCCCTCGGCCTTCATAAATTGGATAGATAGAACTTCGAAGTATCTCGCCATACTGTTCATCTTCAAAGAAAAGGGGTTTGCCTGACTCTATAACCTCCTCTATTTTCTGTTTTCTCGTTTTTACCAGCCTGGGAGGAAGGAGATCAAAGCCGTTAGTGTTGAGCAACTCTTCAAGGGTTTTGCCAACCATTTCACAAAAGGCCTGATTTGCCGCCAGGATGGCGTAGTCGTGGTCGAGAAGAAAGACGGGATCAGGAAAAAAGTCGAACAGTGAATGGATCGACTTTTCCCACACCTCTTCCGAACTCCGCAAAGGTGTATATCCCTTTTTGGGCTGATGTTGGCTGGATGTGTTTGGGAGGAACATCAGGCTTCTCCTATGGTTCGTTGAGACAATTGTCTCAAGGTGCCATATTTGAGGAGTGTGTATGATCGTATTAACATAAATAGTGTGTATGATCGTATTAACATAAATGTTATGGTCGTAATGGCGAACTGACAGTAGCGACGATTACTTTATATATATCTTAAATATATTTTATAACTCCAAATGTTATGCATAGTACACATGCCTACATGCGATTCCCATGGGTATGAGACGGTCGGAGCAGCCATAGGGCGGGTGCAACGCAAGCCGGCCAGACGCGCAGAATGTGAGAATTACTTAAGCTTAACAGGGAGTTATAACGTGTCTCCGTACTCGTTACCCTCATGTGACAAATTCGTTTCTGAAGGCGGCCTGGTGGTAAAGTTGAACTTCTTTTCATGAAAAAGCTTGACGCATGCGTCAACTATGAGTGGATCAAACAATTTGCCGCTCTCTCGCTGAATATGCTTCAGCGCCTTATCGATACCAAATGCAGACCTGTAGGGTCTTGCACCGGTCATGGCTTCGACGGTGTCGGCCACCGCGATAATTTTTGCCTCTTTACTGATGCTGTCGCCTTTGAGTCCGTTGGGGTAACCGCTGCCATCAAGACGCTCATGGTGCTGCAGCAAAGTTTGTGCTATCGGCCATGGGAAGTGAATACCCTTTATGACATCATAGCCCGTCTGTGCATGATTGCGTAACTGCTCCTTTTCATGTTCTGTCAATGGGTTGGACTTGCAGAGCAGTTCTGCGGGGATATTAAACTTCCCTATATCGTGGAGGATTGAACAGAGCTGCATACCCTCTATCTCGATTGGAGAGAACTGAAGCTCTTTGGCAATGGATACCGACAGTTCAGCAACACGTTTCTGGTGGCCTGTTGTATAGGGGTCCTGAGTCTCGAGCATGGATGCCAGGGCATGTATTGTCTCCTGATGACTGTTCGAAATGCTCTTTTCCAGTTTTTTCTGATCACTGATATCGCGAATGTTGCACTGGATCGCTTTTTCATCGCCGATAGCATAGACGTAGCTGAGAAACTCAACTTCAATGATCTGGCCGGACTTGTGTTGCAGAGGTAAATCGGAATATCGGATATAATTTTTTGTTTGCAGTTCCAGATATGCCTTTCGTGCCAATTCTTTATCCAGAATAAACCCGATCTCCCAAAGTTCTTTACCTACTATTTCATCCAGGGAGAAACCTAAAAGATGAGCTATATAGGGGTTGGCATCAACGATTTTACCGCTTTTGTAGTCGAGTATCAAAATCCCTTCCTGTGCGGCTTCAAACAAACTCCTGTACTGTGCTTCATTATTTTTCAGGGCTTCCACTGCTCGGAGGGTATCACTTATATCGATGAGTGTGAGGCGGCATTCCTCGGGATTGTCGCTGATGATGGCGTCAAGGCGAAACATACGCGGGAGTGAGGCAGGTTCCTCCGCAAAGCCAATGTTCCCCAAAATAATTTCACAGTGTTCCAATGTTTTCGTCTGGAACACTCTGTGTAACATGCTGTTGAACGCCGGGAGGTCCTCCTTGGCAATAAAGTTGACAAAACGGACTCCTTTGAGATGAGATTGCTCACATGAGAGCATTCTTTCTATGGTTAGATTTGCATCAAGTATTGTGCTGTCCGGAGTAAGAGTCAGATAGCCAATGGGGGCAAAATCATACAATGCTGCATAGCGCTTCTGGCCCTTCTCTATTTCATCTCGGGATTTTTTTAGCTCTTCTTTCTGTATCTCAAGCTCAATCTGCTGCATAGAGAGTTCTTGCAGAGCTTGGAGCAACTCTTCTTTTGAGCAGAGAACATTAAGATCTATTCCGCTTTTTTTTAGCAGATCTTCAGCCCGCTGACGTAAATATGCATGGTCTCGTGGATTTGAAGTATCCTTTTTCATGGTGCTGAACCTGGATAAGACTCGTTGCTCGATGGCGTCTTTCAATAGAAAAGAGAATACGGTAAAGAATGTATATTCATCAGACCTGTATAGGTTAACAGGTATTAATCAATCTTAAAATATATATAAATAATATAAGTAATATTGTTTTTCGGTGATAATACAATAGCAAAAACTGTTGCCAGAAGTTGTTTTTTTATGACTTTTCAGATTTAATAGAAAAGATTTTAAGAGTGGATAAGGATTAGAGTGACGAAAAAAATAGGATCTGCAATACATAAGTATCTTGGCATTTTCTCATTAAAGTTTTAGAATGATGAGGGTGGATCAACAGAATTAAATTTTTTAATACAATACAATAGCCAGGTATAACGATGATTCCAGAGAAATTAACGGAAGTATTAAAGCATGACGGAGTGGTTGCCATAGCAACATTGGGTCAGGATGGGCCTCATCTGGTCAATACCTGGAACAGTTATATCCGAATTACTGATGCTGAGCGCATACTTATTCCAGTCGGGTACATGCATCGTACTGAAGCAAACATTGCTTTTAACAATCAGGTATTGATTACCCTGGGAAGTCGCAAGGTCGCAGGAAATATTGGTCCCGGAACCGGTTTCCTGATTAAGGGTACAGCATTCATAGAAACCTCTGGCCCTCACTTTGAAGCAACCAAAGCAAAATTTGCATGGGCACGTGCAGTAATGGCGGTAACCGCCAATTCCATTCAACAGACATTATAACATTGGAACATTGGCGACAAAAAGCCTCCATCATGAATGAGCCTCTCCAGAATACATTCCGGATTTAACCACAGAGCTTTGTCGACTAGCGGGCAATACCTTTTGCTTTTTTGTAAGGATTATTATCCTTTTTTTTCATGGGCCTTGGCCTGGGCGACCACTTTCTGATGCGGTTCGACCATTTGTTTTTTTATCATCTTGTCAAACTTTTTCCGGATGGGGGGCAGGTTAACAAACGGGGCGACGAAAGTATTCAACAAGGCGATGTTGAGTTCTTCCGGGGGAAAAGTCTTGTAAACGCCCATGCGGCGGAAAGCGAGGTGATCGGCGGCGAAGATGGTACGCAGGCGACCATAGATATCATCGCGGAAGATTTTCAGGCCTCCCACTCCGAGAAAGGTCTGCGGGCGAAGGAAGCCAGCCTCGGCGTAGGCCAGAGCGCGGCCCGGCAACTGGTCGAGCAGGCGGTCGAGGTCGGCGGAATTGCCGATTTCATCGCTGACAACGCCAACAATATTAGCCCCTTGAAACCCAAAGAAACCGCTGAAAATCTCCATCAGGTTGGGAACCTGGCTGAATGGGCCAGAGATGACAAAGGCCACCTGCTTGCCGACTAGGACCGGAGTATGGGTATTGAAAAAGAGGCGATCAAAAAACATCTTCCAGCGTGAGGACAGGTAGCGGTCCACCATTCGCCCGGCATAGATAAGAACATCCGCTGTCATAACGGTCGCTTTGTAAAATTCGATGTACCCATCTTTGCCCGTGTAGGCGCATTTGTAGTTTCCGCTACATTCCAGGCAACCCAGGCAACTGGATTTTATATCAATGTCATGAATATTGACCACGGTCACTTCACCTGCTAAAGCGCTGCGGCAGCGCTCCACCATTTTCGCCAAATTGCTTTCGGACTGCTGCTCATCATGCAGGATGACCACCTTCTTCCCGGTGCTGTTGACCGGGCTGGGCGGGAGCTCAGGCTGGTAAGAAAACTCGCGATAGGTCAAGGGTGGATATTGGCGCTGTGTGGGCGCATGGTTCTGAATGGCCTCCAAGAACTGCTGACCGAACAGGGCGAGCTGCTGACGGCCTTCTTTTTTGAGCAGGTCATGCATATCGGGCGAGAATGAGTCGACAAAGCGCATTTCCAGGTCGTCGCAGATGGCATGGATGTAATTGTGAGCCGTGTGGTCAAAGAAGTGTATGGAGGTAGAAAGCGAGGCGGCGTATTTGCCAGCGAAGGCGGCCTCGGCACCGCGTTCGAAGATCAGTTCGATAAAGCGTTTGTAATGCGCGTGAACGATGAGGATATACAGGGGAAAGCCCCACAGGACTGCGTCTGAGGCGCGCACCTGGTCAATTACCTGGTTGAAAGCGGCCTGGTCGGTTTCGAGCCGCTTGATTCTTTGAGCGATATGGATGATGTTAAACTCATGCTGCGGATATATCTTGGCCAGATAGGCCACCGACTGCATGGTGACGCTCAATTCACCTTTTGGACTACCATTGAGAACGGTGATTTTCATTGTTATTTCTCCTTATTAATGCTATCTGCTCCTTGCCAAGTAGGGATTTGACAGGTTGCTGGTGATGGCAATGGTACATCCCTGAATAGATGAGTATATCGCAGTGAACTATGAACCCATGAACTAAGCGACTTATACCATGAATCTATTTTTATTCGAGTAACACGTCTGGAAAAATTATCCGTAGGGAAAAAAACTTTTTATGTTGCCAGAAAATATACGTCATCTTCAGCAAATTTACATCCTCAGCTATGGTGTCCTGCGCCAGATCATCAGTGAACCGATGACCACCGGCACATGAATTTCCACATACTCAACAAATTTCTGGTACTGGTTCCAGGTATTCCTTTTTGCTGCATCTTTTTCATTTTCACCTATACTCGGAGTATGGGCAAACGAGAGCTGCACAAAAAAAGCGAACACTAGAGCGCACAGCATGCACCGCCTGGCCGGGTCAGCAAAGGAAGCTGCAGACGCACAGAGAAAACGTTGCGCAAGGCTATGCTGCCGGTGCATGCAGCTGATGCGGCATTGCAGAGTGCTTTTGCAAATGCTGTCGCAATCGCGTAGCTTTCGAGTTATAGAATCATTGCGTTGACCCCTCAAGAAATATATCATGTCATTAGATCAGGCTAGAGCGTTCTTCGAGAAGATGAAGACGAATGAGGCATTCAGGGAGAGCATCATGGCGATTGAAAATGCCGATGCAATGCTTGCTGCTACAATAAGCGAAGGATTTGAGTTTACTGACGCTGAACTGAAAGATGTACATAGCGAGTTATCAGACGATGAACTTAATTCGGTGGCTGGAGGACTTGACCAATTACAAATGATACAGCTCCAAAATTGGATTGCTGCGGAAGAACACGCACTTACTTTGATGAGCATATATACAAAGTCGATGAGCGGAACATCTGCCGGAATAACCGGCAATTTGAGATAAGCTGCATGTTTTTTATATTACGTCAACATCACTTACTTCACTGACATAGATTACAACCTGCAATGAAAAAGTAGCTCCTCGCCCTCTTTGACATTCTGTTTCTGCAGATGCCGCGGACGCACTGCAAAAGCAAGCGAATGCGCGCAGAAGGTAAATGTTGCTGGGTTTTCGAACCAAAAGAAGTCTCATATAGTAATGACGGCATTAACGAATGCTGGCATTATTCATAACAACTGATGACTACAATGACACTGAAGGGAATATGTAAATTTAGTGGTCTTGTTTTGGTTTTTTTGACCAACTCCATTCATCATGCAAAAGCCGCCGAATACTCAAATATATATTTCTTCGGGGACAGCATTACCGATTCGGGTGTCTACAGTCCGATTCTATCCAGCCTGAGAGCAAACCCGACGTTTTGCCGATTCACAACTAATCCCGGTACAAACTGGGCTGATAACCTCGGCGAGAAATATGGGAAGATTGTTACGCCGGCCTATGGAGCGAGGAATTCTTTGCCTGCTATGGCTTTCGACACGATCGAAGGTGGCAATAATTTTGCTGTTGGCAGCGCCCTGACAAATAGCGCTCCGGCGAGTACGCTTTATTCTGAAATACCTCCAGTAAGTGCACAGGTAAGAGCCTTTCTTGCAAGAGGACCGCTCGATCATAAAGCGCTTTATTGCCTTTCAGGAGGACATAACGATGTTTTTGCACAGGTTTCTGCCGTATCAATGGCTGACGGTATCATAGCTGTAGAAAAGGCAGCGAATGAGCTGGCGACACAAGCGAGCATACTGCAATCGGCTGGTGCTCGTAATGTGATTGTGGTCGGCATTGTTGATATCAGCAAGGCGCCTATAGCTTCTTCTGAAAATATTACATCGCGTCTCAAAGCGTTAGTGACAACATTCAATACAACATTGTCTACTGACCTAACCGGCAAGAACTTACTTTATTTCGAGACATGGAAATTGTTTGACTCGGTTTTATACAATCCGGGGGCCTACGGATTTACCAACACAACGCTCCCTGCTCTACCATACCCAAATTCTTCGCTTGGACAGGCTGCCCCAACTGATACTGAAGGCTTCCTTTTTGCAGACTCCAAGCATCCGTCCGCAAGATTCCACTTGATTCTTTCGGATTGGATTTACTCAACGCTTGAGGGGGTTAGCAGCATCGGTCTGTTATCGAAATTGCCAATGGAGCATTCCAGCGAACAATGCCAGGCAATAGATGATCAAATGAATGCTTTCCAGAATTACGGTTACAACGGTCAAGGATTCTTTATCTCCGGAAACTACTCTTCGTCAAGAAGTGACGCTTTGGCAAGCCAACCATCATACGAGGGCTCTAAAAATAATTTCATTTTGGGTTATGAACATGCCGTCAATGAACAATTCTTTGGCGGACTGACAATTGGGTATGAGTATGCGCCTTTTGAACTTGGAACAAACACATGTTCTGTTCTGTATAAAGAATTGGCGCTATCAGCTTTTGCATCGAAGAAGTTCGAGGACTTTTATGTGAACGCTCTAGCCAGCTACTCCTGGCTCGATTACGAGAGTCAGCGCAATATTTCGCTCGGGACTCTATTCCGCACCAGTGAACAAGGCAGCACACATGGTAACCATTTTGGAATAAAAACACAGATTGGCTGCAACTTGCTCAGCAGCAAGATTGTACATGGCCCATTTGTCGGGTTAGCGTTTGAGCACGTCAATGTCGACGGCTTTAACGAAACATCGAACAGCTTCACAGCTTTGACATTCGGAGAACAAACCCGTGAATCCTTTCGATCGCTTTTGGGATGGAAGGCTACGACACAAGCCCGCTGGCTTAACGTTACTGTGCGACCCTATGCCCAAGTCACCTATAATTACGAATATGAAATGAGTGATCGGAGCTACTACGCCGGGTTTGTCGGCGGTACATCAACAATGGAGTTGCCAATTACCAACCAAACTGGTGGATATGGCACGCTGCTCGCTGGTGTAACGGCCGAACTCGGTAAAGACATTTTACTGCGCATTGGAACATCGACAACAATCGCACAGTCAGGTTCACATAATTCAGGAATTAACGTCACAGTTAATGCACCATTCTAAAAATCAGCCGCATGGTTTTTTTTATATTCCGTCTATGCCACTTATCCTACTGATCAAGATTATTACCTGCATAATAAAAGACCATTTTTGCAATATTTGCAATGTTAGTGATGTGTATACCGTTATCTGCCTTTTCTGAAAATATTCATTCTCAGGGTACAGGGAACATACCCATACCGCAAAAAGAAAAAGTTACTATGGATCGTGACGAGGCCAGAACTCCAATAGGATCAGGATTAACCTTTACTTCTGTCTTTGAGTTAGGACATTTAACGGATGCTTTTTCTTCAATCCATTCCCTTGGTAATGGGATTATTCTGGCTGGTAAAAGAAGCTGGAAATCTTTTGCTCCTTACAAGGCAATCTATACATCAACGGATTCAGGGAATACATGGAACCCTATACATAATCCGACCGGATTAACTGGTTCGCATTTATATATGTTTGGCGATAATGGGAACGGGGTTGTAATAGCTGGCACAGGTGATATCGGTAACATTTGTTTGATCCGATCTTCTGATTATGGTCAAACCTGGAACGTTATGTTGAGTAACAGCCAAATCAATGCTTTAGCGCGGACCTCACCTATTACATCTATTTTTACCGCTGTTTATATGGGATCCGACAGGTGGTTGGTACCCATTAAGAATCTGGATACGGCTTCGGAATCAAATATTTATTTTTTAGAGAGTCTTGATAATGGAGTTACCTGGAAGGCTTATCCTACCAAAGGATTAAAGGCGGCATGCAGAAACATGATAAAAACTTCGGACGGCAGATTATTATATGCAGGCACTTTTTCTTCAAATCAAAAATATGCTGGTCCTTACGTTTCCAAGGATGAAGGATATACATGGACTCAGGGGGGAAACTGGAAAGCATTTGAGGGAATTGCTGATCTTGGAAATGGCTCTTATGTAATGGGGACTTATGATATCGGAACAAGTCCACTATCTGTTGCGATCTATAAATCAACAGATTATGGCCTTTCATGGTCTTTACATAAATCTGCTGCTGTTCATTCCACATATGCTTTCATTAGAAGCATATTGAAGGTATCTGATAAGATAGCAGTTGCTTTTACGTCTTGTTCTGAGTTTTCACCATGGAGTAGTCGGGATGCCCGAACTTTTATTACTTATGATGGGGGGGCTCATTGGGTAGATGCAGGTAATCCATATACCAATACATATGGGGGAATGAATGCCATATATGAAGCAATTATGCTTGACAATGGGATGATTCTCGCTGCAGGACAGCCAGACAGCAATATTCTACGTGGTTATATGCAAAGAGAATGAGAATGAAGTATCAGATTTTTTCATAATCATACAAATAATGTATAGCTTTGAGGATACAGTTGTATCCATATCGCCACTTTGTAATATCGTTGACTTTTTCAAATAACCACTAATCAGGATAATCATGGCAAACGAAACTAACAATGATCTCTCTGCTGCTACCAGCAATCTTGTGAATACCGTTGGCACCTTGTTTCAGCAGTCTGTTGCAGTTTGGAGTGCAGCATTCCAGGCTACCATACAGGTTTTTGAGCCCGTTGGCAAGTCGGCGCTTGACCTTGTTGGCAGTGCAACAAATACGCTGGGTCAGGCAGTTCAGAATGTTACATCAACTCTTGCTCCGAAAAAGTAAATCACGTTTTTCGATTTGCTGAAAAAGCACCTTGACATTACCACGTGCAAGGTGCTTTTTCTCGAAGATGTTGTTTTGTCGGTGAGAAAAATTATCTATTTATATGCAAAGCCTTTGCAGGTGCAAAACCGTTAAAGTAAGTCGACGACGCATGACTGTAGGCTCCAATATTTTCACTGTAGAGCAAATCCCCTATTTCGAGATCTTCAGGCAAGAGATTAGCCATAGTGATGGTGTCCAGAGCATCACAGGTTGGGCCATATACTGCACACATTTTTTCGTTGCCTGTTTTGAATGATTTTAAAGGATACTGGCAATGGTCAAAAATAATCCCTGAAAAAGTATGATAAACCCCGTCATTGACGTAATAACATTTTTTACCGTCGCGATATGCTGTGCCAATAATTTCCATAACGACGCAGGCGGCAGTTGCCACTAAAAATCTCCCGGGTTCTGCTATAATTTCAATGTCGGGCGGAAAGAGTCTGTCGAATTCGGAGTTGAGCATTATTGCAAGCTCGGCAAAAGGTTTTACGCTGTTGTCATAAGGAGCGGGAAAACCGCCACCGATATCAAGAATTTTAACCTCTTTATACCCTCTATCCCAGGATTCTTTGAAAATATTGGATGCCAGATTAAGGGCTTGAATATAATTCTGGAAATTTGTGCATTGACTGCCGACATGGAAGCTTAACCCTTCGACCACAAGTCCTTTCTTAAATGCTTTGTCTATAAGATCAACTGCTTCTCCCGGGTCTGCGCCGAATTTGGAAGATAGCTCTACCATCGCTCCTGTATTGGGAACTTTTATACGTAAAATCAGACCTGTGTTTGGTGCATAGGTAGCGATTTTAGCTATTTCGTCTTCGTTGTCAAAAGTGACGAGAGGCTTGTAACAATCCAGCTCCTTTAACGTAGGGATTGGCTTTATCGGATTAGCATAGATGATTTTATCCCAGATAAAATCCTGTTGCTGTTCTGGCGTCAGGCTTTTAATATTTTCATAGACGTTAAGAAACTCTGGCATTGATGCGACATCAAAGCTGGCTCCGGCGTCATAGAACGTTTTAACTATTTCACTAGCTGAGTTGGCTTTAACTGCGTAATAGGCCTGAACTCTTGGGAGATGCTGCTTAAACTCACGGTAATTAGCACGCAAGACTTCGTGGTCTACCACGAACAAGGGTGTTCCGTGCTCTAAAGCCAATTTTTTTAAATTTTGAACCTCCATTACGTTTATCCTTTGTTAATCGGTTTCGGTGATAAGAAAGTTTTTAAACTGCCAAGGATCCGTTTGATCTATATCCGGGGCGTTAAAGCCGGGGAAATAGTTGGTATTGGTTGTTAACGGTGTCCAATCGGATGCTTTTGATATGAAGTTGCCTAGATAAGGTTTTACAATTCCAAGGATATACTCATGATCGATATTATCGGGTACAACAACACCCATGACAGGATTTTCTATCATCCACATACAGGCTGCGACTACAGATATGGCTACCTGTGTAGTGGTTGCATTCTGATGTGGCACCAGTGCTCTGGATTGCTCTATGCTGAGGTCGGAGCCTGTCCACCAGGAATTAAAGGCATGACCCATCAGTAATGCACCGAGAATATCAGACCCATGGATTATTTCATCATTCATAATCCTGAAGTTGGGCTGTAGCTGGTAATCGTAGCCACATAGCTCATGAAGAGACATAATGGCGGCATCACTCGGACAATAGGCGTAATGTACTGTCGGACGGTAGATGGCCTGCCCGTCTTTATTGACCGTAAGGTAGTCTGAAATCGTGAAGGCTTCGCCGTGTCTGACGATCATACCATGTATGTTATAATCAGGCACCCAGGAGCGCACCCAGGTATTGAGACCCATTCTGGCAAGACATATCTGGTTTTTTGGTCCTTCCTGATGGGTATAGGCATATTTTGGCAGTTCTTTTTCGTGTGTTCCCCAACCCATTTCAACCGTTGTCATGCCTTCTTCCCGGAATCCCTCAACACTCCAGGTATTTACAAACTCGTTAACTTTTTTTGGAACATCGGAGATTTGAGTGTCCCTTTCTGAACAGTGAATCACCTTTACACCAAGCTCCATAGCAAGCTCATTAAAAATTCTTCTTTCAGATAAATCTTTAATAATCTCGGCTTGAAGGTTGCTGACTTTGTTCTGTGCAATAACTTCTGCAGCAATATCGAGCAGCCCTTGTTTTGTAAAATGCGATATTAAGCCTGGATTGGCACCATGCTCAAGTACAGCGGTTACACCTTTATTTTGCCATTGTGATGTCATGCGGCGGATGTTCATATGCCGCCAGTAAAGTGTTCGCCGGGTAGGATGTTGCTGGATGGCTCCTTCGTAGGGATCCCAGACTTCTACGGAGGTGTTCATGTAAAGGACACCATGATCATGACACCATTGGAGAATCTCACAACAATCAATATTCCAGGCTAAATCTATTATCAGGTCGCCCTCTCCAACAAGATTTGCAAGAGTCTCAGCTAGATTATCCGGTGTTATCTGGTGATTAATATATGTAACGCCCAATGCTGTCCACTGTGATACTTTTTCACTGATATCCTCAAAATCCATAATAGTGACTTGAGTATAATCGACGTTGATGTGCTTAAAAAGAATCGGTACGGTACATTGAGATACAGAGCCAAATCCAATAATGAGTATTTTTTTATTGAAATTAATCACGATTTTTCACCTTATTTTTAGATAAACTATTGATATATATAATTTTAGTTTGGTTATTTGGTTACAAAGAATGTATTTGAGAGTTAATTATTTACGCCATTCTCTTCGCACTGATGAATAAGTCCGTTAATTCAGGTATAGTATGAAAATACGGCACTTTCCTTTTTGTTACTTTTATGATCCTCAAAAGTTCGATAAGGTACTTTATCGGAAACATAAAGCAAAATTACCTCTTATAAAAAGGGTTGCGTTGTTTCAAAATGCACTCTTCCAATAAGCCGGTGCTGCTTAATTACAATAGCTTACAGCTCTTGATCAGAGGCCTTTGTATGTTGTTGACAGGCGTTATCATAATGACAAATCCGGTGCATACAAAAAATTGTTGACCGCTTCGACCTATACCTTTCTCTATCACCATCAACGTTAATATCCTGCAATTTTCTTTGCTTCACTGACGATTTGGCCCATCATGAGCATTGGTTTTCCAGGGTCACTGAGATCGGTGTAGTTGAGAAGAACGACTGCGGTGACATCATCCTGCGGGTTGTAGACTACGAGGTTGAGGTATCCTGGATGAGCCCCTGTGTGGCCGATGCCCATCGTAGAGGTTGAAACGAATCCCAGGGCATAAGCATTTGATTCATTGCCGGGCGGAATTGTGGTCATTCGTGCAATCTGCGCTTTGTTTAAGGGGCCCTTGCCTGAAAGAATCATCCGCATCCAGCGTGCAGCGTCCGCCGGAGTGGAAATAAGATTTCCTTCTGCCACATTGGGGGACATGTTGTCCTGGGTCTTTTCGATGAATGCTTCGCTGGCTTCCTGACGGCTGTACCCTGTCAGGAAGGGAGCTGGAATGGATCTGTCAATTGATCTCCAAGGTGCGGAAGTATTTTTCAGGCCCATCGGACGGAAAAAATTGTCGGCGAGAAAGCGGTCGTAACTTTTCCCGGATACTCGTTCAATGATTTTTGCGAGAAGAGAATAGCCCGTGTTGCTGTAATGGTAGCCCCCGTTAGGGGCCCAGTAGGTCTGCCTGGTGATTGCCGCTACCCCGACCAATTCGTCGAAGGTGTATTGGTGTAAGGTGTCGCCCTTGGTGGTTTCAACGTAGTCGAGGTAGTACCGGTTGTTATAAGGGACACCCAGACCTACGGGAATCTTGTCGTTGGTAACATCAAAAACTCCGGCCCGGTGGGACAGGAGTTGCCTGATGGTGATTTTGGCCTTGAAGGGAATCTGGTACTCGGGCGTGTCGGGCAAATAGGGGATGCTGGTGCCGGGAATGTTGGCTTTCACTGGATCATCGATACGGAGTTTTCCCTGCTGATCGAGCAGCATGATAGCCGCTGAGGTAAAGGTTTTTGTGACGCTGGCTATCCGGTAGTGCGTATTAGCCCCGACATCTTCGGGCAGATTTGACGAGGCCGTCCAGGTCCCCTGGGGTGTCAGGAGGTAAACCAGTACTCCTGCACTCGGTGGAAGCTGGTTGGCAGTTTTGAACGCGGTAAACTTGGTGTCCACCATTTCCTTGATTTTCGACTGCACGGGATCGACAACGGATTTGCTGCTGCCGCAAGCGCTGAGGAGCAGGCTGGCAGTGATGAGGATGGCAGAAATAAAGTGTTTCATTGATAACTCCGCGGACACGTTGGGGAATGGATGGAAATTAAAATATATGGAAAGCTACGTATTTGCAGTATAAAACGAAACTCCATCTGCAACGGCTATGGCAGTAAGGCCGCTAATGTTCGTTCCTGGAAGTGGATGCGCGAAAAGAGGATAATGCTGCGAGCAGTGTTATTGAGAGAGAATTTTAAAGCTTACAATCCCGCAACTGAACTGCGGGATTGTAGGCTTTACGGATTGTAAGAGGTCTATGATTCTAGTACGACTTTATGAATTTTAACCCCATGTTTTGCCAAGCTCTTCCAGACCTGATTTTTGCAAATCCTCCGGGCTCATTAAAATTCGAAATGTACAGCTGGCCTGAAAGTTGAGATAAAAGGGTTCAGCAAAGGCAGGTATATCGGATGGAGATTGTACGTTAACAACAAATATCCCGCCTCGCTTGCCGCCATGCTCTGTAAAGTATGCCGTTTCCGGTTTGCTGGCTTCCAGTATGCGCCCTATGATTTCACCTACTTTGCCGCTTCTGACGAGAGAGTTGAACGGTTCTGGCGGGAATTCGACGGTCAGTAACATTTTCATGAGAATATCTCCGTTACAATGTGTTTACAAGGACTGATTTTTATAGCCGTGATGCTGTTTACAACAGCATCACGGCTATAAAAATTCTCGTAATCATCATGTAACAACAAATATGATACAACGATTTTTTCGCCTGTACCCTGTACCTATAGATCCATCATACCGGCTTGTTTTACTATGCCGTCTACGGCCAGGTTTGCACTCATTACTGCTCCGCCCATTGAATCGTAGTAGAGTTGCTGAGAAAATCCGCCGGCGATGAAGAGGTTTGGGAGTGGGGTTGTCTGGGTTGGACGATATTGTTCCATGAAGGGGGTTGGCGCGTAGACTGAGTGCGGAATTTTAACCAATGTTGCTTTCAGTATCTTTGCGCCTTGTGAGGTTTTGGGATAGCAGTTGCGAACACTGAGATCGACCTGACGTATGATTTCGTCTGTTGAAAGACCCATGAGGGCTTTTGCAGGGGCTACGCAAAACTCGAAACGGGTTTTTCCGCTGAAGGGTTTGCCCCGGAGTGTCTGGTAATCGGGGGTGGTTTGTGCGAGGTTTGCATAGACTGGAATTACTCCGTCCGGAGAAAACAGCACATTATCGACTGCTGTGATTTCGCGATCGTACCATATCTGGACGGAAATAACCGGCACAGCATCCAGATTACCAAGTCCGGCAAAAAATCTGTCTTGCTGCTTGAGGTTATGGGGCAAAACTTTGTTGAGGTTATGAATGGGCAGGGCGCAAAGGTAGTAGTCGGAGGTCAGGATTTCGCCGTTAAGAAGCTGAACGCCTTTTATTTCGCCTCCGTCGTAAAGCAACTCATCGACAGCTGTTCTGGTCTTGAAAATAGCGCCTTTCCGGACTGAATAATCAAGCAGTGGCTGATGGAGATATTCCTGTGGTGAACCTTTAAGGAATCCCATACGGGAGGAATCAGGGATTCGGTAAAATGTTTCGGTAACGTCCAGGATAATTTTGGCGGAAATCTCTTCGGGTGGAATGAACTTGAGGGCCAGGGCCATTGGACGGAACATTTTTTCCATCAGGCGACGGCCAAATTTTTTCTGTTCTGCCCATTCTGCGAAGGTGAGATGATCCTGCGTTGGTGGATATTTATCCTTTTTTAAGGCTAATGGAATCAGCGATTTCGAAAATGCTGCCATTTCGCGCAGGGTGAAATAGCCGTTTTTAGCTATTGCCGGCAGGAGGTGAAGCGGACTTGGAAGGTCCCATGTGTTGAAGGTGAAGCGTTCGCCTCCATTAAGGGTATAGGTGAGCTGATGATCTTTCCATAAAACGGCGTGATCGGTCTTGATTTCTTTCATAAGATCGAAGAGCACTTTATAGGCCCCGAAGAAACAGTGGGTGCCGGATTCGATCCAGTCGCCTTCGTCGTCTTTCCATGCGGATACCTTGCCGCCGAAAATATCTCTTTTTTCAAGGACCTTAACCTGAAACCCTTTATCTGTCAACCGTTTGGCTGCGGTGAGTCCTGCGAGACCGCCACCAAGAATCAGGACTGATTTTTTTTCTGAACTCATTATCTGGGGTTAAAAACAGAATTATAAAGGATTTGGGATGCTTATGGGTGGGCGAAAAGGAATACTCACCATGCTCATACTGCTGAACGTCCTTCCATTGCACGTGAAAGGGTTGCTTCGTCAATAAACTCAAGCTCCGCACCTACCGGTATTCCTCGAGCTATTTTGGAAACGAAGATGCCGAGAGGTTTGAGCAGCTTACTGAGATACAGTGCAGTGGTTTCGCCTTCGACGGTCGGGTTGAGGGCAAGTACAACCTCTTTTATTGTAGCAGGTTCCTCAATGGAAATACGGTCAAGCAGTTCACGCACCTTGATATCGTTTGGTCCGATGCCGTCCAGCGGCGAAATAACTCCATGCAGGACATGATAAAGTCCTTTATAGAAGCCGGTTTTTTCGAAGGCAAGCATGTCGACCGGAGATTCAACCACACAGATAACCGAGCGGTCACGGGCTTTGCTGGTGCAAACAATGCAGGGATCAGTGTCTCTGTCAGTGACGTTCTGACATATCGAACAGCGGATAACTTTGTCTTTTACCTCAAGGAGGGCTTCGGCAAGCTTTACTGCCTCTTCCCGGGGCTCATGCAGAATATGCATGGTAAGACGCTGTGCTGTTTTGCGGCCTACACCGGGGAGTTTGGCAAATTCGTCAATAAGAGCTTCGATAGATAGGGAGCTATATTGCATGGAGCGCTATTGACCGAGATTCATATTTTTGAGAATATCGGCAGGATTCATCATTCCGCCGGTCACTTTGGAGATCTCTTCCTGTGCAAGCCTGGCGGACTCGTCGAGTGCATTGTTGACTGCCGCAAGCACAAGATCCTGAACCATTTCCGGGTCGTCCATGATATCGGGATCAATCGTCAGACTGAGTACTTTCTGCTTGCCGCTGACGCTTGCTTTGACCATGCCGCCGCCGGCTTCGCCATAGGCTACTATTTTTTCAAGCTGTTTCTGCACATCCTGCATTTTTTCGCCTGCCTGCTGGATTTGCTTCATCATGTCACCAAAGTTAGGCATTGCCATAACGTATGTCTCCTCTGCGTTAAACAAAATTGTCGTTCACTTCTCAATCCTTTTCCATGCAAAGAATGTGATTTCAATTCTTTCTGCGCAGAGCCAGATAAATTTTTTCAAGTATATCCCTTGTTGTCAATTTGTATTTTTCAAGAAGATCATCAGCTTTTCCGGACTCGCCAAACTGATCTTCGACACATACCATTTCAATGGGTACCGGAATGTTGCGTGCACAAACATTAGCCACCGCATCACCAAGTCCGTTATATATCTGATGTTCTTCGGCTGTTACAATTGCTCCGGTGTCGTTTGCGGCACAGACGACAGCTAAGGTATCTATGGGTTTAATGGTATGCATATTGATAACCCTGACACCCACACCTTCTTTTTCAAGAATAAGGGCTGCTTCGAGAGCCTTCCATACCATAATACCGCAGGCTATAACGGTAACGTCTTTTCCGGGATGAAGCTCAATTGACTTGCCGATTTCAAAACCGTCCTCGTCTCGCGTAAAATCTGGAATGTTCGGTCTGCCGAAACGAAGATATACAGGTCCCTCATGCTTTATAACTGCTTTAGTGGCACGAATAGTTTCACTGTAGTCACAAGGTACGACAACAGTCATTCTCGGCAAACCACGCATTAAACCAATATCTTCGAGAATCTGGTGGGTTGCGCCATCTTCGCCGAGGGTAAGGCCTGCGTGTGAAGCACAAATTTTAACGTTGAGGTTCGAATAGCAGATGGACTGACGAATCTGGTCATATACCCTGCCGGTGGCGAATACTGCAAAACTTGCGGCTACGGGTATTTTGCCGGTTGTGGCAAGCCCGGCTGCCATGGAAATCATATTGGCCTCTGCGATTCCTGTCTGGATAAAGCGGTCTGGAAAGGCATCGCGGAACAAATTCATGTTTAATGATCCTGTAAGATCGGCACATAACGCGACAACTGAGCTGTTCTCGCGACCGATTTCAAACAGTGCTTCGCCAAATCCGGTACGAGTTGCTTTGTTTCCGCGTGAAACGTATTGCGCCGCCGCGGCCCCGATGATATTTTCTTCCATTACTTCCAGAATAACTTAAATTAGAAAAAGTAGTTCCGCCCTCTGCCAAGCTACTAATAACAAATACCAAACCTCCTTCATGAGAAAAGTTGAATATAAGGATACTGAAATCGCGGTGAAAAAAAAATTAGGTCAAAACTTTCTGACCGACCGTAATATCACGAGAAAGATTGTAACAGGTTCGGAGGTGGGTGCCCTGGATAACATTCTTGAAATCGGACCGGGGTTCGGCGCGCTGACAAGGGAAATTGCTGTTGTGTGTCCGGTTTTTACAGTGATTGAAAAGGATAGGAAGCTTGCTGAATTTATCCGGACTGAGTACCCGATGCTGAAACTCATCGAGGGCGATTTTCTTGACATTGATCTTGAGCCGCTTGCCAAAGAAAAACCGCTGAGAATCCTTGGCAATATCCCCTATTCGATTACAACTCCTATTTTGTTCAGACTTCTGGAGTATCGCCACTGTTTTGTTTCGGCAACTCTGATGATGCAGCATGAAGTTGCCATGAGAATTGTTGCTAAACCAAGTACGAAGGAGTACGGAATACTCGCTGTTCAAATGCAGGCTTTTTTTAAGGTCGATTACCTCTTTAAGGTCGGACGAAAGGTCTTTCGCCCACAACCTGGAGTTGACAGCGCCGTAATACGGATGACGCCTATCCCGAATGAGCGGATTGAAGACCAAAAAGCGTTCAGCCGTTTTGTACGCTGTGCTTTTCACCAGCGCCGAAAAACTTTGCTGAACAATCTCAAAGAGAGTTATAATCTTGAATCGGTTGACAGCAAAACTCTTACCCTGAGAGCCGAAGCACTGACGATTGATGAACTTTTTATACTTTTTAGTGAACTTAAGTCACTTTGATAAAAATATTACAGAGCAACTGTCAGCTGCATTATAAGCTTCCCAAAGGATAACAACCATTCCATTGCGGTGCATCAGATGCACCTCTCCAGCTTTTTAGAATGACATATTCGGGTTGTTTTTATGAAGGGTACCTCTTTGTTATAACAGAAATGTTCATTGTTCAAATGTGTATTTTTTGTTAACATTGGTTTTACAACAAAAAGCAACACCAGTTCATGCTCCTCCTTAACTATACCTCCAATACCGCCTGTTGTTGTACTCTTACCAGTTCACCCTCCCTTATTTTTCATTAAACAACTATAATCGTCAGGGGGTTAATCGTATGCCGCAGTCCTTCAATACCGTCTATCAGCAATCAATTCAGGAACCGGAAGCTTTCTGGGGTGAAGCCGGTGAACAGCTTCACTGGTACAAGAAATGGAACAAGGTTCTCGATACAAGCAATCCCCCTTTTTACCGGTGGTTTGCCGGAGGAATTACCAATACCTGCTATAATGCCCTTGACCGACATGTTGATGAGGGACGAGGCAACCAGCTGGCGGTTATTTATGACAGCCCTGTAACAGGCACCAAGCAACGCTATACGTACCGTGAGTTCAGGGACATCGTTGCACTCTTTGCCGGAGCTCTGCAGTCGAGGGGTGTTCGCAAGGGGGATAGAGTTATCATCTATATGCCGATGATTCCGGAAGCAGTTGTAGCCATGCTTGCCTGTGCAAGAATCGGGGCTATTCATTCGGTGGTGTTCGGTGGTTTTGCTTCTCACGAACTTGCTATTCGAATTGACGACTGCAAACCTAAGGTTATTATTTCTGCATCGTGCGGCATAGAGCACAGTAAAATTATCGATTATAAACGACTGCTTGATTTTGCCATTGAACTGGCTCACTTCAAGCCTGAAATCTGTATCATCAAACAGCGTGACCAGTTAAAAGCAGAACTTAACGAAGAACGCGACCTTACCTGGAACCAGTCACTTCTTGGCGCAGAACCAGCGCAGTGTGTACCTCTTGAGTCTTCTGATCCTCTTTATATCCTTTACACGTCGGGAACAACCGGTCAACCTAAAGGAATTGTCCGTGATCATGGCGGCCATATGGTTGCGTTGCAGTGGTCGATGAAAAATATTTATAACGTTGAGCCTGGTGAGGTGTTCTGGGCTGCGAGTGATGTCGGCTGGGTTGTAGGCCATTCCTATATTGTTTACGCTCCTCTTCTTCAGGGCTGCACTACTCTGATTTTTGAAGGCAAACCAGTTGGTACTCCTGATCCTGGAACATTCTGGAGAATTATCAGTGAATACAACGTGTCAGTACTCTTTACTGCTCCTACTGCTTTCAGGGCTATCAAGAAGGAAGATCCTAACGGCAACTACCTCAAGTACTATAATCTTTCCAATTTCAGGACACTGTTCCTTGCCGGCGAGCGTGCTGACCCTGATACTGTAAAATGGGCTGAGGAAAAACTGAAGGTACCGGTTATTGACCATTGGTGGCAGACTGAGACGGGATGGGCAATTGCGGCTAACTGTCAGGGCATTGAACCTGGTCCGGTTAAATACGGTTCAGCATCAAGAGCGGTTCCCGGATATAATGTTCAGGTCATCAATGCGGCAATGGAACAACTTCCGGCTGGACAGATGGGGGATATTGTTGTTAAACTGCCTTTGCCTCCTGGTACCATGCTGACTCTCTGGAAGGCTGACAACCGCTTTGTGGAAAGCTATATGAAGGAGTTCCCGGGTTACTACCAGACCAGTGATGCCGGCTTTATCGACGAAGATGGCTATATCAACATTATGTCGCGTACTGATGACATTATCAATGTTGCCGGCCATAGACTTTCGACCGGTGGAATTGAGGGAGCACTTTGCGAGCATCCTGATGTGGCTGAAAGTGCGGTTATCGGTGTCCATGACGACCTTAAAGGCCAGGTTCCTCTTGGATTCCTTGTGCTTAAGAACAATGTCGATACACCTCATAACCTTATCATCAAACACGTTATCGAGTACGTCCGTGAGAACATCGGACCGGTTGCATCGTTCAAGAGTGCTATTATAGTCGATCGTCTCCCGAAAACCAGGTCTGGTAAAATTCTTCGCGGCACCATGAGAAAAATTGCCAATGGTGAAGAGTATACCATGCCGGCTACGATTGACGATCCAATGATTCTTGAAGAGATTGCAACAGTACTGCAAACAATCGGCTATGCACAAAAAAAATCTTAACCGAGCAACACTAAACAGCTGATGATTAACAAAATTGACCACATAGCCATTGCTGTTACAAACCTTGAAAGCGCACTTGAGACGTTTACTCATATTCTCGGGTGCGCACCTGAGGCTATCCGAATAGAAGAGGTTGCTTCGGAAAAGGTCAAGGTGGCATTTATTACCATTGGAGAAACTAAAATCGAACTTCTTGAGCCCTTGAGTGATGAAAGCCCGATTGCAAAATTTCTTGCAAAAAACGGGGATGGAATGCATCATATAGCGCTTCAAACGGACGACATCAACAAAGAAACAGAACGTCTTGCATCTCTGAACATTAATCCACTCAGCTTGCCTAAAGAGGGGGCAGGCGGAAAAAAAATCATGTTTCTTCATCCAAAAGAGACAAACAGGGTACTTATTGAGTTTGCTCAGAAAAAGCATTAAATCAATCGAGACAAAGCAGCTTGTAACCAGTGAAACATTTTTATCTGCCTTTTGAAAAAAGAGAGGGTTTCAGTTACTCTCGCGAGAGTATTGAAAAACTAACCGAATACGAAAAGTATCAACTCTCCTTTCACCCCGAACGCCCCAAACATCTGGACTATCTTACAGTATTTGATGATGCCGAAGAGTGCCTGCAAAACGATCTGCATGGCAGCTGCATCATCCAGACTCATCGTGCTGTTTTGCGTGATGGTGGTAAGGAGTGGCCAGTAATGCTGATCGGCCAGCAATCGGGTCCTACTTCTGATTTTGTGCTTATGCGCAAACTGATGAGAAGCCCTGATGAGATAGCAAGATGGAATCAAGGAATGCCGACTCCTGCCGCATTTGAAAAAGCTAATGATGCCATTCAGCTTGCTGAAGAGGAAAACCGAATCATTATTACGATTATTGATACTGCAGGTGCTGACCCCACCGAGCAATCTGAAGCAGGGGGAATTGCCTGGAAAATTGGGCGATGTATGCAGTTGCTGGCTGAAGCAACTGTTCCAACTATTTCGGTCATTATCAATAGAGGATGCAGCGGTGGCGCAATTGCTCTAACCGGTTGTGACGCTGTGCTGGCTATGGAATATTCAACCTATATGGTCATTTCGCCTGAGGCTTGTTCTTCCATTCTGTTCCGTACAAGAGAGAGAGCCGGAATGGCTGCCGAAATTTCGCAGATAACCGCTATAGAAGGATTGAAAAACGGCATCATTGATGAAATTATTCTTGAACCTGAAGGTCCAGCACATCATTACCCTAAGGCTGCGCTTCAATCGTTCAAAGAATCAATGATTAAATGGCTGGACAAACTGAGCAGCATACCGTCCGAGTCAATTTTTTCGAAAAGAATGGAGCGCTGGGAAAAAATAGGCCAGTGGAATACGATTACTGAGAAAGAGATTCTCGAATTTGAAAAGCCTGTTTCATTCTTTATCCCCAAGCCAAAAAGAATTCTCTTTGTGGCCCGGCATAAAAACTGTCGCAATATCATGGACAAGAAGGTGCTGGATCCGGTTCTTTACTCAAAACTGGTTGCGGATAATTTTGTGTGTGAAATATGCGGACACCGGTATGTAAGACTTACTGCCCATGACTACATTGACTTGATTCTTGATCCGGACTCTTTCCGGGAACATAAGGATACCCGATACATTGTCGACAAGGATATTCTGAAGTTTCCCGATTACAGGAAAAAGCTTATCGAAGCGCAGATTAAAACAGGTGCTGCATCATCGTTTCTAACCGGAGATGCTACAATTAATGGGGAGCCTGTTGTCTTTTGCGTAACGAACTTCAATTTTCTTGGTGGATCGTTCTGTATGTCGACTGCGGAAAAAATATGGCGAGCCAGTAAAATTGCTATTAAACAAGGAGTTCCGCTTGTTATTCAGGCTACTGGAGGTGGCGCCAGAATGCATGAAGGTTGCTCTTCGATGGTCGGTCTTCCTAAACTGCATGTTGCTATTTCAAGTGTGGAAAAGGCTGGGCTACCGGTGATTTCAATTATTACCGATCCAACTCTCGGTGGGGTAGCTATCGGTATTGGGTCAAGGGGACTCAAGATATTTGAGCACAATGCCGGTAATATCGGATTTTCCGGCAAACGGGTCATTGAGCAGTACACTGGCAAGCCAACGTCAAGAGATTTCCAGACTACGTGGTGGCTGCTGCAGAAGGGATTTGTTGAAAGGACAGCGTTACCTCAGAACATGAAGTATAAAATTTCAGACGTCCTTAAAGAATTCAAAATCGAACAAACTATTCATGACGAACAGGAAGCATAAGACTTCCTGTTTTGTATGAACAACTCTAAACCTAGTTATGACACACTCCCGGCCTGATTCTCTCTTTCATGAGTTCCCGGCGGTCAGCCGGGAGGATTGGAAAAAAAAGGCAACAGCCGAACTCAAGGATACACCATACGAAAGTATTGTCTGGCAAACGCCGGACGGTTTTAACCTTGAGCCCTGGTACAGCCATGATGAAAAAGAACAACACCTTGCCATACCGTACTACAAAGCTATAAATGCATGGCAGAATTGCATGCAGGTTATTGTTCGTGATCCTGAAACTGCAAATAAAGCTGCATTAGAATGCTTTAAGCTGGACGCATCTGCAATTGAGTTCGTGATAACTGATCCATCGATCTGCACTCCAGCTAATCTGAGCATACTTTTTGACGGAATAGATACTTCTGCTGTTGCAGTGTACTTTTCGGGCCAACTTCCCCCTGCTCCTGAATTTCTGAATTCACTCCTTGCCATTCCCGGATTTTCTGAAAATTCAGGTGGATTGCTTGGTGATATGTCTCGGGAGATCGGGTCTGATGCTGATCTTTTGGAATGCGGAACGTCACTCCCCCACTTCAAGCTTTTCAGTATTGATACTATCCCTTTTCATGAAAAAGGATCTAATGCCGTTCAGGAAATCGCTCTTGCTCTTGCAGGGGTCAGTGATTGCCTGCACCGTTTTCTTGAGACTGGTGCGACTGCGGACACTCTTGTATCTCGGATGACTGTTATTTTACCTGTAGGATCCAGCCATTTTACAGAACTTGCAAAACCGAGAGCTTTGCGGTACCTCCTCGGACAACTTTTGAAGGCTTACGGAGCATCGGAGACCTCGATGCCGATTCTTTTTGCCAGAACATCAGAAAGGAACCGTTCTCTGCTTGACCCTTATACTAATGTACTTCGACTGACAACTGAAGCCGTTTCTGCAGTGCTGGGGGGTTATGATACGTTGCAAATAGGAGCTTTCGATACCGGGCTTTCCGTGAATCCTGACGTAGCGGAACGTATTACCGGAAATATTCATCTCATTCTTAAGGAAGAGGCTTCTCTTGACCGAGTTGTGGATCCTGCACATGGCTCTCATTACCTGGAAGCACTGACACGAAACCTTGCCGTGTCAGCTTGGGATATTTTCAAGAATATTGAAGAAAAAGGCGGGCTTGCTACTGCATGTGATAAGGGTTTTGTATCGGCAATGATATCGGAAGTTGCAGCAAAACGTCGGAAAACTGTCGACAATCGCAAAAAGACACTTATTGGTGTTAACCGCTATCCCTGGCCTCTCGTACCTGAACAGCAGGAGAACATTGACGCCCTTGAACTTGCTGCTGAGAAAATGCCTGAAGGCAATGAAACTGCAGGTTATGAGTTGTTACGAATCAACACCTTGTCTTACAGCTTGAAATGCGGACATACACCGTCAGTCTTTATATGGATGGTTGGTGACCCTGTAATCAGCTTCCGCCAGGCTGGTTTTGCTGAAGATTTTTTCAAATGCGGTGGTTTTGAAATTGCGGGTAAAGGGGCACTCCCTTTTGAAGAGAGCTCATACATAACTGCCCTCGAAAAGAAACCGAACATTATTGTGCTTTGCATTGCTGAGAAAGATCCGATACCTTCAGCGGTGACGCTTTGCAGTAAACTTCGCAGGCTTGACTCTGGAATGATTACGGTCATGGCTGGTAAACCGCCAAAAGAACATGATGAGTTGCTTAATGCAGGTATTGACAGTTTCATTTATACCGGCGTCAACGTCCTTGAAATGCTGAAATCCTACCAACATAAAACCGGAGTGAAATGAGACCGGACTTTTCGACGATTGATATTTTTGCTCCCACGTCCGCCAGCAGTCAAGCATGTTGTGAGGCGCAGTCGGCAGGCTGGACATCTGCTGAAGGTATAGAAATAAAATCTATCTCTACTGAGTCGGACGTTTCTGAAGCTGAACAGCTGACCTTTGCTCCAGGTTTTGCTCCTTACATTGGAGGACCGTACACTACGATGTACACCACAAGGCCATGGACTATTCGTCAGTATGCCGGATTTTCAACGGCTGAGGAGTCAAACCGCTTCTACCGCATGAACCTTGCCGCCGGCCAGAAAGGACTTTCTGTGGCTTTTGATCTTCCAACGCATCGGGGTTACGATTCGGATCATGAGCGGGTTATTGGTGACGTGGGTAAAGCCGGTGTTGCTGTGGATTCGATTGAGGATATGAAAATTCTCTTTGATCAAATTCCGCTCGGAGATATTTCGGTATCCATGACTATGAATGGAGCTGTTCTTCCGATTATGGCATTTTATATTGTTGCAGCTGAAGAACAGGGTGTACCGGCTGAAAAGCTGAGCGGTACGATTCAGAACGATATTCTCAAGGAGTTTATGGTTCGCAACACCTATATTTATCCGCCAGAGCCTTCCATGAGAATTATTGCTGATATCTTCCGATACACCAGCAGCAATATGCCTAAGTTCAATTCCATCAGCATTTCCGGCTACCATATGCAGGAAGCCGGCGCAACTGCAGATCTTGAACTGGCGTTTACCCTTGCCGACGGATTGGAATATATCCGAACCGGTCTGAAAACGGGTTTGGACATTGATGCCTTTGCACCCCGTCTCTCCTTCTTTTGGGCTACGGGCATGAACTATTTTATGGAAATTGCCAAGCTAAGGGCGGCAAGAATGCTTTGGGCAAAAATTGTCAAGCAGTTCAATCCGAAAAATCCGAAGTCGCTGATGCTTCGTTCTCATTGCCAGACTTCCGGATGGAGCCTTACAGAGCAAGACCCGTTTAATAACATCACACGCACCTGTCTTGAGGCTCTTGCAGCTACTCTTGGTCACACTCAGTCTCTGCATACCAATGCGCTTGATGAAGCTATTGCGCTTCCTTCTCCTTTTTCAGCAAGAATTGCGCGTAACACCCAGCTTTATCTGCAGGAGGAAACTGATATTACCCGAAGCATCGACCCTTGGGCAGGATCCAGTTATGTGGAATACCTTACTGCTGAACTTGCTGCAAAAGCATGGAAGATTATCAGTGACATTGAAGCTGCGGGTGGTATGGTGAAGGCTATTGAACAGGGACTGCCAAAACTGCAGATTGAAGAGGCCGCAACCCGCAAACAGGCTCGCATTGACAGCGGAAAAGAAATTATTGTAGGCGTTAACGGGTATAAAACCACGAGCAAAACAGATATCGAACTGCTGGAAGTTGACAATACCCTGGTTCTTGAGCAACAGCTCCGTCGGCTCGCCTCAATTAAAGCTGAACGAAACAATGATGATACCTCAAAGGCCCTTCGTGCAATTGAGGAAAGTGCTGCTTCGGGAGAGGGCAATCTGCTTGAACTTGCCGTAGACGCTGCAAGAAAAAGAGCTACATTAGGAGAAATATCATCAGCCTGCGAAAAAACCTTCGGCAGGTACCGCGCCGTCACCAGGCTTAACACCAGTGTCTATATGTCGCAGATGCAGGATAACATACTCTTTAAAGAGGCTCAGCAGCTTTCTGATACCTTTGCTTCGCTGGAAGGACGCAGACCTAGAATAATGGTTTCCAAAGTTGGACAGGACGGTCATGACCGGGGAGCAAAAGTTATTGCTGCCGGTTTTGCAGATATTGGGTTTGATGTCGATATCAGTCCTCTTTTTCAGACCCCTGAAGAGGTGGTACAGCAAGCTCTGGACAACGATGTACATCTTATAGGCATTTCAAGCCTTGCTGCCGGTCATAAGACTCTTATTCCAAAAATAATTGAGGAACTGAAAGCAAAGCAGCGGGAGGACATTCTGGTTATTGCCGGGGGTATAATTCCTGAAAAGGATCATGCTTTTCTTTATGAAAAGGGAGTTGCTGGAATTTTCGGTCCCGGTACTGTTATTGCTGAAGCTGCCATTAACATTCTCAATCAGCTTATAGCGCGCTTTAACTCATGATAAGCAGTCATCTTCATGGAAAACTGAAGCCCTATCATAACCCGGATGTTGATACCGTTGTAAGCGGCATTATGAATGGAGACCGCCACATGCTCAGTCGTGCGATTACCTTGATTGAATCGCAAAAGCCTGAGCATGAGCAAAAAGCACATGAAATCCTTGATCGCTGCCTTTCCAAAAAAAAGAGTGCACTGCGTATTGGCATAACCGGCTCTCCTGGAGCGGGAAAAAGCACTTTTATCGAGGCAATCGGTGAACTGATAATCAGTCAGGGGCTTACCCTGGCTGTGCTGGCTATAGACCCCAGCAGCCGACAGTCCAAAGGGAGCATACTCGGTGACAAGGCACGCATGGAAAGGCTTACTGGAAAAAAAGAAGCATTTATCCGCCCAACTGCCTCTTCGGGTTATCTTGGCGGCACATCGCCAAAAACTCATGAGGCTATTGTGCTTTGTGAAGCTGCAGGGTATGATGTTGTCATTGTTGAAACTGTAGGTGTCGGGCAGTCGGAGGTGCTTGTAGATACCATGGTGGACTTTATACTGCTTTTGATGCTGCCCGGGTCGGGTGACGAACTCCAGGGCATCAAACGCGGTATCATGGAAATTGCAGATTCGATAGCAATTACCAAAACTGATGGCGATCAATCAGGTATTGCAGGTATTTCGAGGGCTGAATTTGAAGCAGCGCTCAGGATGATGCCGGTAAAACATATCGCATGGCACCGTGAGGTTATGCTTACTTCAGCCCTTACCGGTAAAGGCATTACTGAGGTGTGGCAGAATATTACTGATTTTTTTGCCGTAATGCGTGAAAATGACACTCTTGAGAAAAGACGACGTGAACAACTGAAAAGCCTGCTCTATACTGTTCTTGAAGAGATGCTGAAAAAAGAGTTTTTCTCACATCCTGATGTTGTTGATGCTAAAGCAACAATCGAACAGAAGGTGCTTTCATCAGAAATAAGTCCCTTCAGTGGCGCAAAAACTTTGATTGAGGCCTTCAGTCGTCGCCTATAAACTCCTTTTCTTCTGCTTTTACAATCAGTACGGGACAGTTTGCCTTTCGGACAACCGTCTCCGCTACACTGCCCATTATCAAGCGGCTGAGACCTTTTTTGCCATGAGACCCCATGATAACAAGGTTTACATTGAGGGTCTCAATTTTTTCGAGGATGGAGTCGGCTGGACCTCCTATCACTACACCGTACTCAGCCCTGAGACCTATGCGACGAAAATCCTCAAGAATAACCTCCAGATCCTCTTTTGCGGCTTTTTCAAGATCGGCTTCAAAGGGCACGTAATTGAGCGATACGTCAACTGCCATGGGTCGAGGCTCAACTACGTTAAGCAGATACACTGAGGCTCCCATATTGCCGGCAAATTCCTGCGCGTAGCGTATTGCCTTGTGTGAAGCATCTGAAAAATCGACCGGACAAAGGATTGTATGAATCTTGAACATAATCGAAATAATTTAGGTTGACGAGGAAGATGCCGGTGGCTTGATTTCAAAGAACGGCCTGAAAAGATCCATTGGTATAGGGAACACGGTGGTTGAGTTATTTTCGGCAGCGATGTCCTTAAGGGTTTGAAGATATCGGAGCTGCAGAGCTGCTGGAGTACCGGAAATAATAGCAGCAGCATCAGCAAGGCGCTGAGCAGCCTGAAACTCCCCTTCTGCATTAATAATTGCAGAACGACGTTCCCGCTCTGCCTCGGCCTGCTTAGCCATTGCCCGGCGCATACCCTCGGGAAGGTCTATTTCCTTTACTTCCACTTTGCTTACCTTGACCCCCCATGGTTCGGTATCCTTATCGAGGATTAACTGAATACGGTCGTTGATTTCATCCCGTTCAGCGAGCAGATTATCAAGCTCTCCCTGACCGCAAACGCTTCGGAGAGTGGTCTGAGCTAATTGGGATGTTGCAAAATGAAAATCCGCAACATCCACAATAGCCTTGATGGCGTCAAGGACTCGAAAATAGACTACCGCACTAACCTTTACCGATACGTTATCGCGTGTGATAATATCCTGAGGGGGAACATCAAGGGTTACCGTCCGGAGATCAACCTTAACCATTTTATCTATCCCGGGGATAAGAATAATAAGGCCCGGCCCTTTAGCTCCTATAATCCGCCCTAATCGAAAAACTACTCCCCGTTCATACTCTCTGAGAATTTTAACTGAAGACGCCAGAAAAGCTAAGAATAGAAAGAGAACAGTCATAAAATTAACAGTCATCATGTCCGACTCCTCATTACGGTAAATTGACTTGATTAAACTTAACCTTACTCAACCCAATATACTGCTCATTTATATTTTTACGCCCTTTTCCTGCGAGGGACTGGTTTTGTTTACGGCAAATATTCAGTAAAATAGATAACTAAGTTCTGCTTGCTCAAGCAACCAATAAAACTGTTTATGGACATCTCAAACGTCAACAATCACGATGAAAACAAAATTGCTTTTTACCAGGCGGCGGTCAAACTGATTGTTGACAGGTGGGCAATCGGAAAACCACTGCTTGAAACTACCGGTAAACCCAGTGGATATTACCGTCTTACCAAGTATCTGCTTGAATTTATTCTAGCGAATGAAGTTTTACCGACCGGGGTGCACGCTATGCCTGAAGGAAGGGACAGGTTCAATAACCTTGAGCCATCGTTCCCTGTTGATTTTGATACCATTACTGAAGGTTTTGACTTGAGGTTATATAACGGTGCATGATCACTATCGGTGATAGTACGGGGTTTTTTATGATAAAATTTATATACAGGCAGGGGGTTACATTTTTACGTAAAATTTAAGATTTCCTTAAGACTCCTTTAAGAGTTGGTTGATTAACATATCCTTCGTTAGATATCGATTTGTCTGATGTAATGGGCAATACGTTTAATACACTAAACTTTAATGGAGACGCATATGATTAAAAGTACTTCCCGGTTCATCAAAACCGCTTTATTAATGACAAGTTTTGGATTTAGTACCTCGAATGCTTTCTGCGGGGGAACAATCACCGGAAAAATTGACGCTAACATACCGAAGTATAACGGTGATGCTGTTGTCTATCTTTTGGGCACCAAAGGACATGTGGTATGTGAGCATAAAACAATCGAACAGCAAAGTCTTACGTTTTTTCCGAAAGTAACCACTATACCTGCCGGATGCAGCGTTACGTTAAAAAACAACGATGCTATACTCAGTACGATTAGTTCATTCAGCCCTGCAAAAAAATTCAATGTAGACAAACTTGAAGCAGGCTCTACCAGACAGATTACTTTTGATAAGCCAGGGGTGGTTCATCTGCTGAGCAAAGCTCACCCTGAGATGTCCGCCTGGGTTATTGTAACGAAAAATCAATATGCAACAGTAACGGAACATGATGGTAAATTTACTATTCCGAATGTTCCGGCCGGTACGTATGAAATAAGTGTCTGGAGTGAAAAATTCAAGCATCAAGGAAAGACAACTGTTACCGTGGCTGAAAGCAAAACAGTTCCTGTTATTTTGAAAGTGGCTATATAACCCCTTAAATGTAAGGGTACACCTCTCTTTCTCCCCTATTCACTGCAGCTCCAGCCGGGCTTCTCTTTTAATTGGAACCGGCTGGGGTCTTGTAACTACTGACACTGTGAAGCAAAAAAGGGATCACTTGATTTACTTATCGGAGTTGATCCGTCACCGATTGAGCAGCATGTCTATTAATGTCAGGAGTTCGTTTCTATTGATTGGTTTGGATATAAACGCGTCGCATCCGGCGTCTTGAGCTTTTTGTTTTTCTTCTTTTGATGTAAACGCTGTCTGGGCGATAATCGGCAATTCTGGTCGAATTTTTTTGATGAGTGCTGTTGCTTCATATCCATTCATCACCGGCATTTTAAGATCCATGAGAATGAGATTTATCTCCGGATGATGATCTGCAAGTATAACGGCTTCCTGACCATTAACGGCTATCAGTGTGGTGATGTTTTCGCTTTTGAGATACATTTCAAGCACTAATTGACTCACTGCCTCATCTTCGGCTATGAGAACCGTTAGATCTGGAAGTGATATAACCGGCATCTGATTGATCGGGAAAGAACGCGGAATTATGGTGGTTCCGGAAGGGTTATAAGGCAGTGTAAAATAAAATGCGCTTCCCTGATCGCCTTCTGATTCGACCCTGATAGTTCCGCCAAGCATTTCAACGTATGCTTTGGATATGCTCAACCCAAGACCTGCCCCTTCCTGGGTTCGGGTCAAGGGGTTATCAACCTGGTGGAAACGATCAAATATTTTCTCTTTCATATCTAGCGCAATACCTATACCGGTATCGATCACATAAAACTCAAGAACATCGTTTATTTTTTTATAGCCATAATCAATTCCTCCCGCGCTTGTAAATTTGAGGGCATTCTGAATAAGGTTTGTCAAAATCTGGGCTAACTTGCCACTGTCGGTTTCAATGATGCTTTCGATGTCGGAAAGGGGGGTTATACAGTTCAGCTGCAAACCTTTTTTGTTCATTTCAGGTTTAAAAAAAGCATAGAGATCATGCAGCAGTTCATTAACGGGAGTTTCACCCGGGTGCAGAATGGTTTCGCCAGCTTCAATACGCGAAATATTGATAAGGTTGTTAATGAGACTCAGCATCCGCTCGCCGCTTTGCTGAATGAGATAGATATACTCGGCCTGGACCTCCCATGTTAACTGAGGATCTTTCAACAGCTGCGCAAAGCCGAGAATGCCATTCATCGGGGTACGTATTTCATGGCTGATATTAGCGACAAAAGCTGATTTTAATCGGTCGCTCTCCTCTGCTTTATCTTTGGACGCTATAAGTTCACTCAGTATTCTTTTCTGTTCAGTAATATCCAGCTTGACGGCTACATAATTGGTTATCTTGCCCTTTTTATCGTGTATAGCTGAGATAACCGCCTGATCCCAGTAGAGTTCACCGTTTTTCTTTTTGTTCTGCAGCTCTCCATACCAGACATCGCCTGAAAGTATAGTTTTCCAGAGCTCTTCATAGACCGTCTGGGGCATCAGGCCAGACTTAAGTATGCGGGGGTTCTGGCCTTTGACTTCCTCGGCAGTGTAGCCTGTTATTTCCACAAACATCGGATTGACAAATTCGATATTACCCTCTGGATCAGTAATGACAACAATGGCAGGACTTTGCTCGATGGCAGTACTCAGTTTTTTAATCTGACTCTCGGCAAGTTTGCGTTCAGTGATGTTGGAGCTTGTACCGATAATTCTGTGAATATTTCCGGTCTTGTTGCGAACAGGGTTTAAGACGGTCTCCCACCAGGAATCTTTACCCTTATATGGCATACACTCTTCATATTGAATCGACCTGACTGCCTGCAGACAGGCATCATACCGACTGATGACTGTATCTGCAATTTCAGGAGCAAAAAGTTGTTGAGGTGATTTTCCGAAAATATCCTCATCGCTCATACCTGTGAGTTTTTCATACAGTGTGTTTATCCCCTTGTATATGTATGAACCACCAGGCAGGATATCAACTACAAATATAGAATGATTTACCTCATCATAGATGCTTGCAAGAAATTGCTGGCTTTCCTTTAATTCCTGTTCGTATTGAAGGCGCATCATCTCATTGTGCTTGCTCTCCGTAATATCACGGATCAAACCGATGATTCCATGGAACTCATGATCGTGATAAAAACGTACATGCACTTCTCCATAAAGTCGTGAGCCATTTTTATGCTTGAATTGAAATTCGAAAACCTTCTCATCAACCTGATTTATAACAATGTTGTTGAAGATGGCTAACGCTTCTGGAACGTGCTCTTCTGAAAGATATTCAGTAAAAGGACGGCCAATGAGTTCATCCGGCAAATAACCGAACATTTTTTCCGAAACAGGTGATGCATAGGTTACTGTGCCGTGGAGGTCGACAACAATAAGCACCTCTGCCATTTGCTCGGTAATGGTACGAAAGTTTCTCTCACTTTTACGCAGTGCTTCTTCTGCCTGCTTACGTTCTGTGATGTCGTTAATGATGGCATACAAAAGTTCTTTGCCATCGATTACAATTGTGTTGATTTTTATCTCTACATCTCGACTTGAGCCATCCGCTCTTTTGTGAATACCGGATAATCTTTTTGCTTCCGATATGTTAGTTTGATTAATGTTGTCTATTACGGACTCTATTGATGACATTGAGATCTGGTCCGTGCGCATCATTTTAAGCTCTTCAACAGTCCAGCCATAAAATATTGCAGCTGCCGGATTGGCGTTTATGATTTTTCCGCTTTTGTCGATAACCAGCATAACTGAAGAGTGCCCTTCAAATAGTTTTCTGAAGCGATCTTCGCTATTTTTGAGAGCTGCTTCTTCTGCAATTTTGCGATCGTTGATATCTGAACCAATCCCTAAAAAAAATGTTTCGCCATTGATGAGAATCTTTTTACCTGAAATCCGATACCATCGGATTTCAGGTCCACCATGTATAAGGATTCTAACTTCTTCAGATTCCTCAACGTCGTATTTTATGATATTCTTCTGTTTCTCAAGTACTCTTGCTCTGTCATCGGGATGTACGGTATTTATGGCAAAAAAATTAGCCATCTCATGTTCTTGTTTTCCTACTACAACATCACGCTGATAAGCATTCCAGTCAACATATCGTCCTTCGACATCAAGCAGATAGTATGCTCCTGGAATAGACTCGATAAGTTCCTTTCTGAAAGCTTTCTGGTTTATTGAATGTCTTTCTGCAAGCTTAAACTCCGTGATATTCTGAGATATGACATAGAGCCATGAAATTCTGCATTTGTCATCTGCTATCGGGTTAAGGGTATGGCGAATAAAAAAACCTTCTCTTTCATCTTCAAAAATGACTTGTTTTTTAGTGCTAATTGCTTCATCGGCTTTTTCTTTCCTGGATTTAGCCAGTTCAGGCGGGAGAAGATCATAAACATTAGCATTAATGCACTCTTGAACTTCTTTACCAAATATTGCGGCAAAAGCTTTGTTTGCCTCAATAATCCTGCCTTCAGCATCAATAATAAAAACGGGCTCAGCTATACTGTTGAACACAATATGCATAGCACTATCACGTGCAGGATAATTGGTATCCGAGCTGTTTCCTTTGTTCAGGAAGGTCATCATAAAACTTGAATAGATGTATATATGAATCAACAGGAGACTGAAATCCTAATAAAAAAGCAGAGGAATAAAAAGTGTAGAATACTACGTACTAATCGATAATTTAATGTTTTGAAAGATAAAACCTTTTTTTGAATGCATTATGCGGAAATTATAATAACACATGAATTATCTCTTACTGTGCTATTGTTATCGTGCACTAATATCAGAAAAGGGTATTATTCCTTAATGCTGGAAGCCGTTTTCATTTAAGATTTGATTATAATTTTAGGAAATCAGATTAACATTCCAATCTCATCATTCTTCAAATGATTTCCCTCAATATTCTTATTATCGATGATGAAATTAATATTCGTAAGACTCTAACTGTTTTTTTAGAATCTCGCGGTCATCATGTAAAAGCGGTCAGTAATTCAAAGGATGCATTTACTGTAGCTGAACTTCAGGTTTTTGATCTGGCGTTTGTTGACTTGCGTATAGGAACTGAAAACGGTCTTGATCTTGTGCAGTCGCTTTTACAAGCCTACCCATGGATAAAGGTGGTGGTTATAACCGCCTATGCATCCATTGACACTGCTGTTGAAGCTATGAAGCGTGGTGCTGTGGACTATATTGCCAAACCGTTTACACCTGCCCAACTTGAACTGATTACGGAACGACTTGCTGCAGTATGCGGAATGGAGCGGCGCATTGCATCACTTCAGGAGGATTTGACCAGATTCCATCCGGAAGCGAATTTCAATTCATCTTATCCTTCCATGCAGAGAGCGGTTGAGTTGGCTCGTCACGTTGCAACTTCAGAGGCAGTTGTGCTTTTAAGAGGACCAAGCGGGACCGGCAAAACTGTTCTTGCCCGTTCCATTCATCGTTGGAGTCACCGAGCGGAGAAACCTTTTGGAGTTATTTCATGCCCGTCTTTAAGTCCTGAACTGCTTGAAAGTGAGCTTTTCGGACATATCAAGGGGGCGTTCACCGGGGCTGTCAGAGATAATCCCGGCAGGGTTTATTCTTGTGAAGGAGGAACGTTATTTCTTGATGAAATAGGTGATCTTCCTCTTTCTCTTCAGTCCAAGCTTCTCCGTTTTATTCAGGAAAGGGAATATGAACGGGTCGGTGATCATCAGACACGGAAATCTGATGTGCGGATTATTGCCGCAACGAATACAGCATTAGAACAGGCTGTTCATGAAGGCCGTTTCCGGGAGGACCTTTTCTACAGGCTTAATGTCATTCAGATTGACTTGCCTCCCCTTGCGGGCAGACCTGATGATACTCTGCAACTTGCCCGGAATATGCTGCAATTTTTTGCCGCCCAGAACCATAAAAGCCTATCAGGATTTACAGACGAGTCTTTGGATGCCCTGAAAAACTATTCCTGGCCTGGCAATATCCGGGAATTACGCAATGCTATAGAGCGCGCCGCTATCTTATGCAAAACTGAAGTAATCGGCACTGAAGTTCTCCCTGAGACAATCCTTGCTTCAACCCATAAAGCAGCTCACGGCAATCCATTAACTCTTGACGAGCTTGAAGAGGCTCATATACGGACTATCTTAGCTTCCACAAAGTCGTTACAAGAAGCGGCCAAAGTTTTGGGTATTGATCAGGCAACGCTCTGGAGAAAACGAAAACAATACATGATTTAATTGTAATCCTTACACTGCTTCTCTTACGCTCCTTGTGGCCCTTTTCATTCAGCATTGCATAATGCAATCATCCTAACGGTATTTCCTTGATTTCTGCAAGGTATCTGTTCCTATCTCCCCTGTTAACCCTTGATTTATCTTAACCGGATCAATCGGCACGCTATTTGTAGAATAATTGCAAAAAGAGAATCAATATGATTGGCATACGTCAAAAACTTGTACTTGGATTCAGTGGCTTGCTCCTGATAGTTGCAGCAATGGGCTTGATGACTATCAGGCAGATTGATGCTCTTGGAGGAGCTATTGACGTTATTCTCAAACAGAACTATCGCAGTGTTATTGCATGTCAGGATATGACAGAGGCTCTTGAAAGAATCGACAGCGGTGTGCTTTTTACTTTTTCAGGCCACTATGATGAAGGTATACACACTATTCGGGAAAATGAACTGAATTTCCGTACTGCGCTCGGTATCGAACTTGGAAATATTACTCTACTCGGAGAAGGCCGGAAAGCTCAGCAGATAAGCTCACAGTTCACAGAATATATTGGAATTATCAAACAGGTTACTGATTCATCACTTTCTTTGTCGGAAAGACAGCACACTTATTTTTCGACTCTACTTCCAATTTTCCATCGTATCAAGCAACTCTCAAGGCAGGTTCTGGAAATGAACCAGTCTAACATGAATGATGCTAATAATAATGCGAGGTATATGGCGGCTTCAGCTCATAACACCATGCTTGCCGCAATATTTGCGAGCGCGGTAGTGGCATTGCTGTTCAGCTATCTGTCGCATCGATGGATACTCATGCCTATTAAAAAGCTGATTGTATCGGCTGAGGAAATCAGGAAGGGAAATCTTGAACTGGTGCTTGATACCGATTCAACAGATGAAATTGGAAAACTTTCAGAATCATTTAATGAAATGGCTGTAACCCTCCGCCAAATCCGAAAAAGGGACAGGGAAACACTTTTTCGAACCCGCAGGGCCACACAGGAGGTTTTCAAGGTGCTGCCTACACCAATAGCTGTGCTTGACCTGAATGGAAATGTGGAGGTATCGACGGAGAGCGCAAATCAATATTTCGGACTGAAACCCGGGGTTAATGCTCGTGATCTTGGTTATGAATGGCTGACTGTTTTGCTTCAGAAAGCTCTTCGACAAGGATCGGCTGCTGAATACAGGGAGTCTAACGGATTTATCCAGCACTTTATTGAGAATCGGGAATATTTTTTTCAGCCTATGGCAGTGCCCGTTACCGCGGGGATAGAAAGTGACGGGTTTGCAGGTACAGCACTGATTTTAAAGGATGTCACGCAGCTTCATGAACAGCTTGAACTGAAATGCAGTGTTATTTCCACGGTTTCGCATCAATTGAGAACTCCCTTAACCTCACTGAGGATGTCTCTTCATCTTTTGCTGGAGGAGCATGTTGGTTTACTGAATGAGCAACAGGAAGACCTGCTGCTTGCCGCAAGGGATGAAACAGAACGTCTTGTCCATATTCTTGATGACCTTCTTGACATCAACCGGATTGAATCAGGAAAAGCCCATCTGAGCTTTTCTCCTGTTTCTCCTTTCAGAGCAAGTATTGAAGGAAGTGAACCGTTTCTTGTTGCTGCTCGTGACAAGGGTGTTGCAATGATAAACGCTACTCCTGAAAGCTTGCCTGAAATTCTTGCTGATTCTGATAGTCTACAGCATGTTTATGCCAATCTCCTGTCGAATGCCTTGCGCTTTACCTCACCGGGAGGAAGAATAACACTCAGCGCTTCTGAAGATCAGGAGAACATCAGGTTTACTGTTGCTGATACAGGAGCCGGTATTTCATCGGAACATGTAGAACACCTTTTTGAACAGTTTTACAGGGTTCCGGGTCAGGAAGTGAAAAGCGGAATCGGGCTCGGACTTTCAATCGTCAAGGAAATCATAGAAGCTCACGGCGGTAAAGTTGGAGCTGAAAGCACTTCTGGAAAAGGTTCTGTTTTTTGGTTTACCATACCTGTCCGAAAAGATATTGCTGAAGATCAGTCAACAGTAATAAAAGGAGGATGACTTTCATGAACGTTTATCATTACATGTTTGTCGGCATACTCATTTTTCTCTTTCTGGCAGGCCTTGCCGGATTGGCAAGTATAATTTTTCATATCGGAGGTTAATATGGATTTCGTTGTCTTGATCACTTTTTTCGGCTGTATGGTTTATCTGGTCTATGCCATTGTCAACCCTGATAAATTTTAAACCAATTACGTCATGTTACTGCTATTTTTTTTAGTACTGATTGTTCCTGCTCTGCTGTCCTGGCCACTCGGGCTTGCCATGACTCGACTGATTGACCCGCCCGGGGGCTCTCTGTATGGTCGGTGGACTGAAGGAATATTACGTAAAACAGGAGGTGAGGCTGTTGTTGTAGAACAGGACTGGAAGCGATATCTCATTTCTATGATGACTTTCAACCTCGTGATGTTTGCCTTTGTGACAATCGTCCTTGCCCTGCAGCAGTGGATGCCGCTGAATCCCGATGGAAAAGGTCCGCTTGAAGCAAGCCTTATATTTAATACTGTGGCTTCGTTTGTAACAAATACTAACCTTCAACACTATTCCGGTGAAGTTGCCATGAGCTATTTCTCCCAGCTGTTCGGGTTGATGTGGCTTCAGTTTGTTTCGGCTGCTACAGGGATTGCTGCTCTTGCGGCCCTTGCCAGAGCGCTCAGCGGGAAAAAAACTGTTGGTAATTTTTACAGCGACCTGTTGCGGACGACATTTTTTGTTCTTCTACCACTTGCGCTCTTTTTTGCCATGCTTCTTCTTGCAGGTGGAGTTCCCATGACCATGGATGGTGCTGCGGTAGCCCATACCCTTGAACATGCAAACCAAACCATAGCTCGGGGACCGATTGCCGGCATGGAGGCAATTAAACACTGGGTACCAACGGCGGTGGATGGTTTGGACCAAATTCAGCACATCCTTTCGAAAACCCTTCTTTCTTTACCAATATTCTTGAGTGCATGAGTATTGTACTTATCCCAATGGCGTCGGTATGGATGTTTGGACGCATAACGGGGCGTATGGGCGATGCTGTTGTGATTTTTTCTGTCATGATGGCACTGCTTGTTTTTAAAGCAGGTGCAGCGCTCTGGCTTGAAGGGGCTCCGGCAACGGCACTGTCAGGGCTACCCATCGAGACGGTATCGAATCTTGAGGGTAAGGAGCTGCGCTTTGGTCCGACAGCAGGTGCTCTCTGGGCGGCAGTAACAACAGCTACAAGTAATGGTTCAGTTAACTGCATGCACGATAGTCTTAACCCGCTCACAGGCCTTGTACCACTTGCCGGGATGTGGCTTAATGTTGTTTTTGGCGGTGTCGGAGTTGGACTGATCAATATGTTTATGTTTATCATTGTCGGTGTTTTTATATGCGGTATGATGGTTGGCCGTACACCGGAATATTTTGGGCGAAAGGTTGAAACCCCTGAAATGACGCTTGCCCTGCTTGCACTGCTGGTTCATCCTGCCCTGATTCTTGGCGGGACGGCACTTTTTGCAGCCACTCCTTTAGGCGCTGCAACTGTGGGAAATTCCGGAGCACACGGGTTTACAGAAATACTTTATGAGTTTTCATCAGCGGCGGCCAATAATGGTTCCGGCTTTGCGGGCCTCGGCAACAGCAGCATGCCCTGGAACATTGCTACCGGTATTGTGATGTTGCTGGCACGGTATATCCCGATCATTCTGCCTCTTGCTATTGCCGGTTCACTGGCCGCAAAGAAACCTGTTCCGGTAACAACTGGAACACTCCGCACCAACACCCTGCTTTTTGGGCTTATAATTCTTGGAAGTGTGGTTTTTATCGGGGCACTTCTTTTTCTGCCTGTAGCCGTTCTTGGCCCTGTAGCTGATCATCTTACTGCAACATTGCATTGAATCATGAGGTTTTCTAAGAATTAATAAATACATCGTGATGAAAACTAATCCCTTACCGAATATCTATGATCAGGCTAAATCTGAGCGCCGGCAGACAAGAACATCCTCAATTTTTGAAAGAAAGCTTGTTATGAGCGCTTTGAGCCGTTCATTAGTGATGCTTGATCCAAGGGCAATGGTAAAAAATCCAGTTATGTTTGTTACCGAAGCCGGAGCGGTGTTAACAACACTCATTACAATTTTAAATGCATTGTCCGGAGCACCGCACCAGATATATACGGTTTCAGTCATGGTCATACTCTGGCTTACCGTCATGTTCTCGAACTTTGCTGAAGCCCTTGCTGAAGCTCGGGGTAAAGCCCAGACGGACAGTCTTAAGCGGACACGACAGAATACAGTTGCCCGAAGGGTTAGGGAGGGCAAGGAAGAGACTGTAAGTTCTGATGAGCTCAGTGAAGGTGACCAGGTAATTGTGTTAACAGGTGAAACCATCCCAGGAGATGGAGAGGTTGTTAAGGGGGCTGCAATGGTTGATGAATCGGCGATTACCGGTGAATCTGCTCCTGTGGTCAGAGAGGCAGGTGGGGACCGGTCAGGAGTAGTCGGGGGAACAAGAGTACTTTCAGACCAGATCGTTGTACGTATTTCGGTATCGGCCGGCAACTCTTTTCTTGATAAGATGATTGCTCTTGTTGAAGGGGCTATTCGCCAGAAAACACCGAATGAACTTGCGCTGACTGTAACCCTTGCCGGCCTTACCCTTGCATTTTTACTGGTAACCGGAACATTGTGGCCTATCGGAAAATATTTTGGCATAACGCTTCCGGTACCGACTCTTGTTGCTCTGCTTGTCTGCCTTATTCCTACAACTATCGGTGCCTTGCTCTCCGCAATAGGGATTGCAGGGATGGACCGTGCACTTTCGGCGAATGTACTTGCAAAGAGCGGCAAAGCTGTAGAGCTTGCCGGGGATATTGATACTCTTTTGCTTGACAAGACAGGAACCATAACGATAGGTAACCGTCAGGCAACGGATTATTTCCCGCTGCCCGGTATCAGCAAAGAAAGACTTGCCACTGTGGCAATGAAGGCTTCATTCGGCGATCAGACACCTGAAGGAAAGTCCATTATCAGTCTTGCTGAAAAAACACTGGGCATAAAGGGAATTGAAGACGCTAATGGAACAGTCGTGCAGTTTTCTGCACAATCGCGAATGAGCGGCATTGATTTTCATGATGGTCGGAGCTTGCGCAAGGGGGCTCCTGATACCCTTATAAAGTATTGTAAAAATCTGGGCGGCGCTCTTTCCGATAACTTGCAGGGAATGGTTGATGACGTTGCCCGTAAAGGTATGACTCCTATTGCTGTTGCTGATGGCAAAGAACTTCTTGGTGTTATTGCCTTGTCTGACATTCTCAAGCCAGGCATCTCTGAACGATTTGTCCGGTTGCGTGCAATGGGCCTGCGTGTGGTTATGGTGACAGGTGATAACCCCCTGACTGCCAATGCTATAGCCCTTCAGGCAGGTGTTGATGATTATATCGCTGAAGCACGCCCTGAGGACAAGCTGGCGTATATCCGAAAGGAACAGCATGGGGGAAGACTGCTTGCCATGATGGGCGATGGCACCAATGATGCACCTGCACTTGCTCAGGCAGATATCGGCGTTGCTATGAACTCCGGTACTCAGGCAGCTAAAGAGGCCGGCAATATGGTCGATCTTGACAGTGATCCAACAAAACTGATTGAGATAATCGAGATTGGCAAACAACTGCTGATGACTCGCGGTGCACTGACAACGTTTTCTATTGCTAACGATGTCGCAAAGTATTTTGCCATTATTCCGGCAATGTTTGTGCTGGCAATACCAGGGCTTTCCGTGTTAAACATCATGCATCTGGCGACACCGGAGAGTGCAATTCTCTCTTCATTGATTTTTAATGCCATCATTATTCCCTTGCTGATACCTATTGCGATAAAGGGGGTCAAATACCGTCCGATGGGAGCTGATGCTACGTTACGCAAAAACCTGATCATCTATGGTCTCGGGGGAGTAATGGTGCCATTTGCAGGTATCAAGCTTATTGACATGCTTATCGCTTTAACCGGTCTTGTATAAACAAACGTTTTACTACCATGAAAACAACGTTATCATTGAGGGATCTCACTCGACAATGTGCGGTCTCATTACGTATACTTCCTGTTACTGTGTTTATATGCAGTGGGTTGTATACCGTTATCATTCTTCTTATCGCTCAGTTTGTTCCCTATACCTCTTCAGGTTCTCTTATCCGTTCTGAAACAGGAGAGATTATCGGCAGTGAGCTTATAGGCCAGCAATTCAAGCAACCGAAATATTTCTGGCCGCGTCCTTCGGCAGTTTCATGGAATGCTGCCAGTGCAGGTGGGAGCAATCTTTCACCTGCATCATCCGGAATGCGTCAGAAAACTGAAAAGCTGCTTGCTCCTTTTGCGCTGCAACGAGGTGACAAGGTTCCAGCTGATCTTGTTACAGCTTCAGGGAGCGGCCTTGATCCTCATATTTCTTTTGCCGCTGCAACATTTCAAGTTGCGAGAGTGGCTCAGACCCGAGGACTTTCTATCAATCAAGTTATGGCTGTTATCAATAATCCTGCAAGTGGAACTGTCACGATTCCATTATTGAACGAACCGCTGGTCAATGTGCTGCAGCTCAACCGCTCGCTTGACCGACTGCAGAAGTAGTTCAGCAAATTGAAGAGAATCAAAATAAACGCTATGGAAAGCAACAGGGCCGACAGTTTTTTGCGTCTCATCCAGCAGTCGCAACAGGGCAAACTCAAGATCTACGTCGGCTACTGTGCCGGTGTCGGCAAAACATGGCAGATGCTTCAGGAAGCAAGGCGCCTTAAGGATAATGGTATAGATGTTGTTGTTGGTCTTGTAGAGACTCATAAACGGAAAGAGACTGAAGCTCTTCTTTCAGGCCTTGACATCATTGCACGAAAAAGCCTGCATTACCGGGGTATTGAAATTACCGAAATGGATATTGATGCGATACTGCTGCGTCGTCCTTCTGTTGTGCTGGTCGACGAACTGGCCCATACCAATGTTCCGGGAAGCAGAAATTCCAAGCGCTACGAAGATGTTGAGGAAATTCTTGCTGCCGGCATTCATGTAATTTCGACCTTGAATATCCAGCATGTCGAAAGCCTTTATGAAACAGTAGAACATGCAACAGGTGTAAAGGTCAAGGAACGGTTACCTGATCGTATTCTTGGTTTGGCCGATCAGCTTGTCAATGTGGATATTACAACCGATGATTTGCGCCAGCGCCTGACGGAAGGAAAGATTTACGTCCCTGATCGTTCGGAGGCTGCCCTTTCGAATTTTTTCAAACCTGAAAACCTTGAGCAGCTTCGTGAGCTGACCCTTAGGGAACTTGCGGCAAAGCTGGATGCAAAACATCGGAACCAACTCCCGGATGAATCCGCTTATAATCCTGATCAACTTATGGTTTGCCTCAGTTCTACAACACAGAACTGTGAAGCCATTCTGAGATATGCATCGCGCATAGCAGGAAGACTCAATAGAAACTGGTATGCGGTCTATGTACAAACCCTCTCTGACAGCCCAACTACTATTGATGCACGAGTACAGCGCATGCTTTCAAATACTCTTGCTCTCGCTCAGCAGCTTGGGGCTACAGTATTTACCTATAAAGGTGACGATGTTGTCAAAACAATTCTTCAGTTTGCCAGAGAGTATCGAGTTGGACACATCATCATCGGCAATTCCGGACGAAAGCTTTCTTTCTGGCAACGAATTCTGGGAAGGCAGACTATTGTTGAGCGATTGATCGGTGAATGCCGAGGCATCAGTGTTATTGTACTTGATACCAGGGAAGAGGACGCGAAGAAGAGAAGAAAAGTCTCTGCACCAAACCTCAATAATCTCCTGTCCGGCATCAAGCCGCAAGATGCATGGAAAGAACCGATCAGGAATGCAAAGGTTGTGTTGTGGGAGAGCATTATTGAAATGGAAGAGGCTTTTCGTGAGCTGTTACATGAATGCTGCATTGCGGACCCGGATATTGATGAAACCAGCGCATTACGTGCTTTACTTGAAAGGGAAAAGCAAGGCGGGACTTTTATTGGAGAGGAAATAGCAATACCCCATGCGAGACTTGAAAATCTAAAAAAGCCTGTTATTGCTATCGGTATCAATAAAATTGGAATTTATGACAAGGAATCAAGCAATACCGCCCGTATAATGTTCCTGATGCTTTCACCTCTTTCAGATCCTAACAGCCATATCAGACTGCTTGGACTTATCAGTACATTAGTTTCTGAAATTCAGTGGCGCAATATGATTCTTCAAGCATCACATAAAAATGAAATTACTGCTCTTATCAAGGGAAAGGTAAAACAGTTACAGTGATGTACTCGTTTCTGCATCCTACAAAAAGATACCATCCAACAACAACCATTATCTCCTCAGAAATTCCTTCAAATTGAATAAAATCCATTGCAGATTTTGAAGGATTAATGAGTTGATAATTTGGCGTTTTGTGCGACGTTATAATAGCCACAATACCAATAAATTACAACGCTTATGTACGTTATGTTCAACTTTGCCAACCTGTTACGCATGACAGAGTGGGGTTGGTGATTTATCGCCAGATGATATTGGTGACCCTTATAAGGATTCGTGGTGACTGAGTCAGCAAAAATATAAATTGCAGCATGAAAGGTTTGAACGATTCTGACGTCAATACTATTAATAGCCTTTATACTGTAACTGAGTGTCTTCATCTAAATTTTTATAACCCTGGACGAACAATGAAAAAAAAGATCTTGCTGACTGCGGGAATTGCAGGAATGCTTTTCGGGATGCCGCTTGTGAATGCTCATGCGGGAATTGATGTACGAATCAGTACAGGACAGAGACCTTCATTTATTATTGATGCTCCACCGAGATTTATTTATCTGAGATCACAAGGTTTTTCAGTATCTGTGGAAAGCCCATATGATATCGTGTTCTATGGAAATAAATACTATCTCCATGATGATGGTCGCTGGTACAGTTCCCTTCATTATCGCGGACCATGGATACCTATCAAGAATAACCGTTTGCCGGCTAAATTGAGAAGATATCAATGGGATGATATCGGAAGGTATCGTGATATTGAGTACCGTAGACCTGATAACTTGAATAACAAGTATCAGCGTAATGACGAAAATCAGAGAAGGTTAATTGACCAGCGTTACGATTCTGACAGAAGGCCTGAACAGGGTCCTCCAAACATGCCCCCTGATAGAAGACCAAATCAAGGAACGCCTAATAACGGGCCGGATATGAGACCAAGTCATGAGACGCCTAACAAAGCACCTGATATGAGACCAAACCAGGGACCGCCTAGCAAAGCACCTGATATGAGGCCGAACCAGGGGCCACCTAGCAAAGCGCCTGATATGAGACCAAACCAGGGACCGCCTAGCAAAGCACCTGATATGAGACCAAACCAGGGGCCACCTAGCAAAGCGTCTGATATGAGACCAAACCAGGGACCGCCTAGCAAAGCACCTGATATGAGACCAAACCAGGGGCCACCTAGCAAAGCGTCTGATATGAGACCAAACCAGGGACCGCCTAGCAAAGCACCTGATATGAGACCAAACCAGGGGCCACCTAGCAAAGCGTCTGATATGAGACCAAACCAGGGACAACAAAACAAGGGTATAGATAATAAGCGAGATCAGGGTCCGGCAGACAAGGCTTCTGATAACAGAAAAGACCATGAGCCAAAAGACAAGGATGAGAATTACAAAAAATGAGTGAGTATGTCTTGAATAGTTAAGGCAGGATGCAATTCAGGCATTTCAACGAGCACTCACCAAGGTCAGGCAGATTGTCAATATGCAAAGGGGGATAATTACTCTCTTCTTCACTATTGACTGGCTGCCTGGCCTTGATTATTATTGAAACAGGTTAAACATACAGGAGTAAAACTGCTGAGCTCTTTTATAGTCTGACCTTTATTGATAACACACCCTGTTGATGGATACTGAAATAATTGTTAAACTGCTCACTGAGTTAACCGCTTTAAGGGGTTGACTTTTTTTATTCAAAAATATTTAAAGGTGCTGAATATGCTGAAAGAGTTCAAGGAATTTGCCATGAAAGGCAATGTTGTTGATATGGCTGTCGGTATAATTATCGGAGGAGCTTTCGGCACCATTGTCAATACTTTAGTATCTCAAGTCCTTATGCCTCCATTAGGGTTGTTGATTGGGGGAGTCGATTTTTCAAACCTTTATATCGTATTGAAAGATGGCATTAAAGCTGCCGGACCCTATGCGGGGCTGGTTGATGCTAAAGCTGCGGGTGCAGTAACACTAAATTACGGACTTTTCCTGAATTCAATTTTCAGCTTTTTGATTATGTCTTTTGCCGTCTTTCTCATGGTAAAAGCAATCAATACGCTGCGGCGTGAAGAAAAAAAGCTTTCTTCCGCTCCAACCACGAAAGAATGCCCTTTCTGCCTGAGTGCAGTTCCTCTTAAAGCAAGCCGCTGCCCGAGCTGTACATCAGAAATATGATAATAACTGTTAGGACCCTGCGTGATCCATACCTTTGCTCCATTTCCAAAAGAGAGAGTTTCTTTTTTTTGGAAATGGAGCTTATAGCATCAGTATAAACGATGTCAGATTTTCACCCGGAGGTTGACAAGGAACTGGTTGCTATGCAAGGAAGTATCTTCATATACCGCTAAATCATATCTAGCGGTAGCAAAGTAGCGATAACGGGCATCGAGTATTACTGTACTCGTTACGGGAACAGCAATACCAACTCCAGCCTGATAGGCTAATGTTGTCGTATTTGAATCCTGCCGATTTAACTCGTTACTGTTGGTAGGATCCGGAAGGCCATTGACACCAAACCCAACATAACGAACCTGAGCAACACCGGCACCGACAGTTACATAAGGCTTAATGCCGCCTGTGCTTGTGATATCATAGTATGCATTTGTCATTAGTGATGTGACATTCCCTTTACCGGCTAATTCGAATGCTGATGTTTCGTTGAATGCTCCACCGGAGAGGTCGCGAACATACACAGAAACCTGATTGGTATTTGAATTGCCTGTACCTGCTGAATGCACAGTAATTTTATCGAAATTGAAAGTCTGGTAACCAATTTCGCCTTCAATACGAAAGTTCCCATAATCGTAACCTGCTGCTCCGAAGAATGCTACGCCGGAATTGAGCGATATTTTTGTGTCTCTTACAAGGTTATTCGCTGCAGAAGCATAATAGCTGTATGATGAATTCAGATTTTGATAAGCGGGGATACCAAGGCATCCACTGATATAGTGCTCTGTGGCAAGGGCTGGAACTGACAGAAGTCCAACGGTTAGAACTGCTCCAAGAAGAGAAAGATACTTTTTCATGATGAACCTATGTTTTGATTAACAAAACCATAAAACACCCATAATCTAATTTGCCTTAATATTTTCGTAAAAAAAAGTTGTCAATGCATTTCAATGAACGGTGCGCAAACAAGACCGGTAAATATTAATAGGATTTCCATTTTTTTATATGTTTTTAATATATAAATTACGCGCACTTATGGCATAAGTTATATAAAAAATATATATTATTCATGCTTTTATCGCTTAGTATGCAAAAAATGAAAAATGGGGGTACCGATGGCTACATTGAAAAAAATTATTCTGGATGTGGAAAACCAAATCGGTGGACCTCATTGGTCGAACTGGGATGGGGCACAGGATATTATTGATGTTTATGCACCCTATGGTGTGTCATTAGAAGGGAATGCCGTGAATGAGCGATTTGTATTGAGTGTGCTTGAGCGCGCCATTGAATCCAATGGAAAAACCTTGCCGAGTGATTGCCAGCTTTACGATCACATGATACTGGATAACCTGGTTTCATCGAACGGGAACAGTTACTGGCTGGATATGCTTCATGAAAAATATCACTGATCCTGATTCCTGTCAGTTTTTTTGCAGTCAGTGGGTCGTACTCTTCTTATTCAGGGATCATCTACATTTTTCTCATTATCAGGGTTAAGGTGTTTTTGTTGTTCACCCGCTTGTAATCGATGCTGCCTGTTACACTCCGGATGATTGTCAGTCCTGGGGTTTCGGGTAATAGATTTTTGTCGAGCAGGTTCACTGCTTCTCCTGTACTTTCGAATACTACTTCGAGACTGTCATTTTTTTCTGAATAGGCAAAAGCAATTTCAAGCTGCGTTACTGCAAGGAGTGGATTGAAAATCCGAAGCATTTCTTCGATCAGCAGAGTCAGATTCTGTCGGGTCTTTATTGGCAAAATCTGTTTTTCACAGAACAATTGTATTTCAGCGTTCAAGGCATACAAATCGTAATCAGGTGATGCTATATGGTAGCTGAAACTTCTGATTCTGTTTATGAATGTTCTGGTTTTTTCTTTTTGCGGATTATCAAATATCTGTTCCGGTGTTCCCTCTTCATAAATAATGCCATCATCCATGTAGAGCACCCTGTTTGAAACGTCTCTGGCAAAGTCCATTTCGTGGGTTACAATTGCCATGGTCATGCCATCCTTGGCAAGTCGGCGAATTACTGATAAAACCTCACTGACCATGGTGGGGTCAAGGGCGGAGGTGGGTTCATCGAAGAGTATAATTTTTGGATCCATAGCCATGCATCGGGCTATAGCGACCCTTTGTTTCTGGCCACCGGAAAGTTCATCGGGATAACTGTCTGCTTTCTCGGCCAGTCCAACAAGTTTGAGAAGATCTCTGGATTTCTGTTCAGCTTCTTCTTTGGTCTTGCCAAGGAGTTTGATCGGTCCGATGCTGAGGTTATCGAGTACTGAGAGATGAAAAAAAAGATTGAATGATTGAAAGACCATGTTCATTTTCTGGCGGATTTTTGGAACATCGGTCTTTGGATCGAGTATATCAACTCCATCAATACGGATTGAACCACCGCTTGGCCGGTCGAGCAGGTTTATACAGCGTAAAAAAGTGCTTTTACCAGTGCCGGAAGGACCAATTATTGAGATGACCTCACCTGTCTTGATTTCAACGGAGACATCTTTAAGCACTTCAAGATTACCAAAACTCTTTGATAGATGTTCAATCTTAATCATGCGCCTGTCAGCTGTTTTCTTTTGAGTTTTGGATTGGCTAATCTTTCTGCGTATTCCATGAACAGCATCAGCACCCAGGAAATAAGGAAATAGAGGACTGCAACCATTATCAGCGGGAAAAAGGCATCAAACGTACGACTGCGGATAATGTCACTCGCTTTGGTCAAGTCCTGTACTGCTATATACCCTACGACTGAGGTCATTTTTACCAATGAAATAAATTCGCCTTTATAAACCGGCAAAATTCGCTGGACAGTTTGAGGCAGCACAATGTAAAGAAAGGTTTTGACCCTGGTAAAGCCCATGGCAATGCCTGCTTCGGACTGACCTTTGTCTATACCTTCTATCCCTGCACGGAAGATTTCTGATACGTAAGCCGCAAAGTTCATACCGAAAGCAATAACCGAAACAAGAACGGGATCTATGTTTACTGAAGCAAAAACCACATAGAATATCAGCATCAAAAACACCAGTACCGGTGTTCCCCGTAAAATTGAGATATAGGTTTTAGCAAGCAGGCTGAGGATGACGTTGTTTGACATCCTCATGAAACAGACAAGTGATCCCAGAAAGGTGCCGAAAAAAGTTGAAAACACCGAAATGATAACGGTGGTTTTAAGACCTTCCAGAATAAGAAGATAACGGTTTTCCTGGACGATATTGCTGCGAAAACTGCTGGAAAGCCCTGCTAATAGGGACGAAGAACCTCCCTTTTGCCTCGTGTTCGCTGACTGGTCGTGTTCTGCAAGATTCTCTTTCGATGGAAGAATAAGGTCTGGTAACGATTTATTCTGCAGGATTGTTGCTTCGTGATAGGTTTTACCAGAAGGGTTCCCGGGTGAAGGAAATGTTTCGGTTACAAAACCTGCACAGAGCATACAACCTGCAATAATAAAGAGCAAACTGTATTTATGTCGAAGATTCAACATTACTGTTTCTGTTTTCTTATAAATTCAGGGCTGGTTACCCATTCTTCATAGTCACTTTTTTCTGTTCCCTGCAGTCACGGGAACACACACATACAACCGAGAGCAACAATCGCCGCGTTTGTTTCAAATTCTCATGCAGATAAGGTTTTTTTATTCATTGACCACTGCAGCGATACCGCCGATGTAATAGGGTTCGGAAAACAGAACTTTTTTTGCACGCTCATCTGTAATGGTGATGCATGCTGCTATCATATCGACTTTACCGGAAATCAGGGCGGGAATCATGGCACCAAACTCCATATTGACTATTTCGAGTTTTTTATCGAGTTTTTTGGCAATATAAGAGGCAAGTTCTATATCGAAACCTACAATACCGCCGGAACCGTCTACAAAAGAAAATGGCTCTGTTACACTTGATGTACCAAGCCTTAAAACACCATTAGTGCCAGTTGAGGGAATAGCCGGCATGGGGGCAGGGTTTCCTGATTTTGGGAACCAGCGCCGGGTCATGTCAGCGTAACCGCCATTTTTTTTAAGGTTGCTTACAACGAGATCAATATTTTTTTTCAGATCGTGATTATCAGGCTGAACTGCAAATCCATAATTGTCGGTAGTTATCATCTCGGGGAGAATAATAAGCCCACTGTTTTTTGCTGCAATATTTTTTAAAATCGGTTCATCATAAGCGGCAGCATCTGCCTTTCCCGATTTTACTGCCAGGACAGCATCCATGACACTGTTGAAGTACTTGAATTTGGCAGTGGGTAATTTTGAAAGGACGAGCTTGTCTGCGACGGTACCGGTAGGGAGGGCAATTTCTCTGCCTTCAAGTTGTTGAAGCTTTGTAATTTTCTCTCTTTGTGTGCAACCGGAAAGCATACAGAGTGATGAAAAAACTACAACCAGCATAATGCTGAAAACTTTACCTGTCATAATCATTTGCTTTATAAGTTATATGGGGATTCAGGGGAAATAAGAATACACATTGTAACGATTGCTTTTAGATGGATAGACGTTGAGTTAAAAAGAATTTTCTTGAATGTAAAGAATTAACACCTTCTTTTATATCTCACCTGTTTTATGGAAGTTAAAAGATAGTAACTATTATCGGTTCTGTTAATGGTAGATAAGTTCAAGGAAGGAGTGGATGTTTCCCGCATGGGTATGTTCAGAACCGGAAGTTGTCAGGTATTGATGGGTAATCGGTATAGCCTTCGGGACCACTGGCAAAGAATGTTGCGGGTTGTGGTTCATTGAGCATCGCATTCTGTCGAAAACGTTCAGGCAGATCGGGATTGGCGATGAAGAGAACACCGAAGGCTACTGCATCTGCCTCGCCGTTTGCAATGACCTCTTCTGCTGTGGTTTTAGTAAAACCTTCATTTGCTATATAAACACCTCCGAAAGCTTTTTTGAGTTGCGGTCCTAAGCGATCTTCACCGAGATGTTCGCGTGCGAAGATAAAGGCAATGTTGCGCTTTCCGAGCTCGCTGGCCACATAACCAAAGGTTGCGGAGGGGTTGGAGTCGCCCATTGATTGAGCATCGCCACGGGGGGCCAGATGTACACCAACATGACCGGCTCCCCATACTGATATGACGGCATCGGTTACTTCAAGCATCAACCGTGCGCGGTTTATGATTGAACCACCATATTCGTCGGTGCGTTTGTTGGTGCTATCCTGTAAAAACTGGTCAAGCAGATACCCGTTGGCTCCATGGACCTCTATTGCATCGAATCCTGCTTCGAGTGCATTCTGAGCCCCCTTGCGGAAGTCCTCTATAATACCTGGAATCTCTTTGAGCTCAAGTGCCCGAGGAACCGGATAGGACTCTGACTTATCGAGCAGGCGAACATGACCTTCTGCCGGAACAGCACTGGGAGCCACTGGCTGGAGACCATTTAGAAAGAAGGGATGGGATATGCGTCCTACATGCCAGAGCTGCATAAGTATCTGCCCACCTGCTTCGTGGACCGCCTTTGTAATAAGTTTCCAACCTTCGATCTGATCACGGGACCAGATACCGGGAGTATCGGGATAACCTACGCCCATTGGTGAAACCGATGTTGCTTCTGATAAGATGAGTCCAGCTGAGGCTCTCTGTACATAGTGGTCAGCCATCAGCTTGCTGGGGATGCGTCCTCGACCTGCCCGGCAACGTGTAAGCGGTGCCATAATTATACGATTGGGCAAGGTGAGATCACCAACTTTTAATGGATCGAAAAGACAAGACATGATTATTATTCCTTCGTTGATAGCATGTATGCATTGATTATAAAATGTTCCAGTGCCTGTATGATATTTGTCCAATCAGGGGCACGGGAACACAGGGGGGAAGATGTGGGTCAGGAGTCATACATCGTCCTTATTAAGGATGTTATGGACTGTCCTGAGTAGCGATTTGAATGAGAATGGCTTCTGAATAAAATTGATTCTTTCGTAGAGCTCGCTATAGGGTAAAAAAACATCGGTCGTGTATCCTGACATGAATATTGTTTTCAGGTGAGGAATGGTTGCCTGAAGAGTATTGGATAGTTCTGATCCGTTCATTTCAGGCATAACTACATCAGTCAATAGCAGGTCAATGCCACCATCGTGTTTATCGGCAAGCCGAATAGCTTCGCGTGGACTTGTCGTAGAAAGAACCATATATCCCTTTTCTTCGAGCATGCGCTGGCTGAGGTGAAGGATATCAGGTTCATCCTCAACAAGGAGAATTGTTTCTTTGCCGTAAGGTATTGACGGGTCATCCTGATCACTGTCATCGTTATCGGTATAACCCCTGTGACGCGGGAGATAAATTGTGAAGGTGGTCCCGATGTTCGGTTCACTCTTAAAGTCGATATAACCGTTGTTCTGTTTGACAAGACCGTACACTGTCGATAACCCTAAACCTGTACCATTTCCCTCTGTTTTAGTGGTATAAAAAGGTTCAAATATATGGAGCAGATGCTCTTTTTCTATACCGCATCCATTATCGGCAACAGAAAGCGTGACATACTCTCCGGGAACCTTGCAGGGAGAGAGGGTAGAACATTCCACTTTGTCGACACTGATAATTGCTGTCTTGATGGTAATTTCACCATTACCGGCAATCGCGTCACGAGAATTAATGCAAAGGTTCACGAGAATCTGGTCGACCTGCGATGGATCAACTTTGATCATGGTATTGTGACTGTCGGGCAGCCATATCATGGAAATATTTTCGCCAATCAGCACTCTCAGCATTGTAAGCATTCTTTCAATCATGGTATTCAGATTGAGCACAATAGGCATGAGAGGCTGTTTACGGGCAAAGGCCAGCAGTTGTCGGGTTAAATCTGCGGATCGCTCGGTGGCTTTGAGAATGTTCTTGAAGTTTTGAATCAGTGGTTCATGTATGGCTTGTCCTTCCATTGCCATTTCAACATTGCCGATAATTACCCCGAGCATATTGTTGAAATCATGGGCTATACCTCCCGCAAGCTGACCGATCAGTTCCATTTTCTGGGACTGTATCAATGCTTCGCGTGTATTCTGTTCTGTAAGTTCAGAGCGTTTGCGAGCTACGATGTCCCAAGCGATATCAACAAGGGATTCAACTATTTTGATATCGTCCTGATCATAGTTTCCAGCCTTGTTTCCGACTCCGATAACTGCAAGGACCCTGTTTCTCCGTATTACAGGTACAATAAGGGCTTGCGTGATTTTGGTATCGGTCGGCTGAGTCACTCCCTTGCATATGAATTCACCGCCATCATGATATATTATTGCCCTCTGATCCCTTAGAGATTCAGTCCAGATTTCTTTTTCTTTCGGCTGAAAGCGGGCTCCCCTTCTGGTCGTTTTGTGAATTGCGGTTATGGGACCAGTTGACCATGTTTGCATTGAAATTGTATTCTGGTCCTCATCAACAAGATGGAAAAAGCCTATAGAGCTATCTGTCATTCGCTCAACCTCTTCAATGGTGAGTTTCAGCAATTGTTTCACTGAGTTTGTCTCAGCAAGTTCTAATAACCGGATACGGAATGTGATGAAGGATTCGTAGCGCTTGCGTTCGGTGATATCGTGAATAATCGCGTAGAGGATCTCTTTACCTTCTACATCAATTTTGTTGCTGAAAACCTCAACGTCGCGGACAGAACCGTCGGACCGGTGATGAGAAAATATAAATCGGTTCTGTCTGGTGGATCTTATTTTTTCAAAATTGTTTGAGATTATTTCGGATGGTATAATATTGATCTGCTGAATGTTCATCCGTTTGAGCTCTTCGATTGACCATCCATAAAAGTCTGCTGCGGAATGATTGGCATCAATAATATTGCCTGTTTCCGGGTCAATGAGAACCTTGATTGCGGCGTGATGTTCAAACAGTTTTTTGAATCTGTCCTCACTTCGGCTCAATGCCTGCTCAGCTTTCTTTCGCTGGGAAATATCCATCCCCAATCCAATAACAAAAGGGACTCCCTGGATGGTTATTCTTCGTCCAGTGATTAGCCGCCAGCAGACTTCAGGTCCACCATGTATAAGTGCCCTGACCTCTACATGCTCTTCTGAACCCTGGGTCAGTATCTTTTTTATTTTTTCGGTGATGAGCAGTCGATCATCCGGATGAAAAAAATCAAGCACATTAGTACCTGCCATCTGTTGTTCGGGCTTGCCGGATATTTCGTCGCGCAAAAATGCGTTCCACCTCACAAGCTTCCCATCGGCATCAAGCATATAAAATGAACCGTGTATAGAATCTATAACTGTCTGGCTGAAAAAATACTCCTGCTCTGCGGTCAAATGCAGATTGCTGAGTTCCTGCCAATCTCTTTTTTTCATCGGGCTGTTCGTCATAAAAAGAATCTGGTATACAGTAAAAATTAATCTTATCCCTTTAACGGAAACTCTATCCCAGTCAATCGCCTGTCTATCGAAATCTTTCAGGAAAAACCCTGGAGGTAGAAAAAAACTTACAAGTGATACATAGCATTGGTTTTAGTTGATTCTAACCTGTCGGGTTACCAATATATGCTACGTCTATACTTATGAAAATCATGGAAAACATAAAAACCACCTAAACGAGAATATAATGTTTTCCTAAATGGAACGAATAATTTTATCCCACTGCACCCGGCACACTCATGTCGGTTTTATCGTTTTATGATTGATCCTCATTGTCATCATCGGAAATGTCGGGTTCTGCAAGTTCCGGAATGAGGAGTTTCACTTCGGCTGCATCCAGAGACTCTACGCTTCTGAGCTTGCGCTGAATAGCTTTTGTGCGTTTACCCATGACATCATCCAGCTGGTTGAGGCCGGTTTGTATATTTTTTTGCGCCTTTTGCATGAGTCCGCCGAAATTTTCGAACTCTGTTTTAACAGCACCGAGTACTCGCCATACCTCACTGCTTCTTTTTTGGATAGCAAGGGTTCTAAATCCTATATGAAGACTGTTTAAGATAGCTGCGAGTGTTGTAGGGCCGGTTACCACTATTTTGTAATTGCGCTGCAGGTCGTCCAGTAAACTTGCTTTGCGAACAACTTCTGCGTAAATGCCTTCAAACGGCAGAAACATAATTGCAAAATCTGTAGTGTGTGGAGGTGCGAGGTATTTGTCGCCGATTTCCTTTGCCATTTTTCGAATGGTAGCATCAAGGTTTTTTTGAGCCGTTTCTATTTCTGTAAGGTCACCTCGATCATAAGCTGCCTGCAATTGTTCGTAGACGTCTTTTGGAAATTTTGCATCGACCGGCAACCAGACCTGAGAATTGTCTTCGTCTCCACCTGGCAGTTTAATGGCAAACTCAACAAGATCGTTGCTTCCGGGTCTGGTCTTTACATTAGCCTGATACTGGTCGGGAGCTAGTACCTGTTCGAGGAGCATGGATAGCTGAACTTCGCCGATGCCGCCTCTCATTTTTACATTGCTGAGAACTTTTTTCAGGCCTCCTACGTCCTGGGCTAACGTTTGCATTTCGCCAAGGCCTTTCTGAACTTCAATCAATTGCTTCCCTACTGTTTCGAAGCTCTGCCCCAATCGGTCGCTCAGTGTTTTTTCGAGCTTTTCCTCGACTGTTACACGAATACTTTCAAGTTTCTTTTCGGTATTCTGTACGAGATCAGCTTGTTTTTTGCTGAGGTCATCAAATTTTTCCCTCTGAAGGTCGTTGAATGATTTGACATTTTTTTCGAATGAGTCCTGAAATAACTTAAACCTGCTGTTTTGATCTATAGCAAAATCTTTGAGGGTTTTATTTAATTCGTCGCGATTGTCTTTAGCGATACCTGAGAATTCCTGACGGTTGAGACTGAAATCCTGTTTTAAGTTTGCCTCTATACTGGCAAGATTTTTTTGCAGAACAAGCATCGCATGGATAAGTGAAATGAGCAACAGGAGAACGATGATAACAAGTAGTATTATTTCCATGGTACGTTGATTTTTAGGGAAAGATACATGTCACTCCAAAGCACAATACAAGGGTAATGTAGAGTACGGGATAGGACAAAACCTGTCTGAAGTGCCTTATAATTACGAGAATTTATTGAGTAGCAGCAAGAAAGATACAAACCATTATTTTTGTGTCCGGGCAGGGTAAATATGTTTAATATGTGCGGGCACTGATGTATCTTGGCTTTGGAACCTTTTTTTTGGGTTTCAGTGTTATGTTGAGTGTAGTTAACGATAGTTGCGCAAACGATAATTATTATACAGCCATGTATTTAGATCCAATGTATTTCGTTTTTGCCCTGCCGCCGATGGCTCTGGGGCTATGGGCTCAGTTTAAGGTAAAATCAGCTTTTAAAAAATATTCGCAGGTACGAACTCAGACAGGAATAAACGGTGCAGAAGCTGCCAGACGTATTCTTCTGCGTGGTGGCCTTGGGAATGTAACCATTGAAACTGCTGAAGGAATGCTTTCTGACCATTATGATCCGCGCAGCAAGGCTTTGCGTCTGAGTGCTGACGTATTCAACCTGCCGAGCATTGCATCTGTAGGTGTTGCTGCTCATGAAGCAGGACACGCGCTTCAGGATAAAACAGGGTATATGCCTCTGCAATTGCGTTCTGTTATGGTACCGGCGGTATCAATAGGCAGTAATCTCGGCCCTATTATCTTTATGGCGGGCATGTTCCTTGCCGGTACGCTCGGCACTACTCTTGCATGGGCCGGTATAATGCTTTTTGGTGCAACTGCACTTTTTGCTCTGGTGACTCTGCCTGTGGAATTTGATGCCAGCCGCCGAGCTAAGGAGCTGCTTGTTTCACAGGGAATTGTGTCAAGTGCCGAGATGAAGGGGGTGAACGCCGTTCTGGATGCTGCTGCGCTGACCTATGTTGCTGCTGCTGCTCAGGCGATTACGCAGTTGCTCTACTTCCTCACCGTGATGAACCGTCGTAATTCGTAAATCAGTAACCTATCCCTTCAGCACTTGAAAAACAGTTTCAAAAAGAAACCTCTTGCGCTGCTGCTTGAGGAAATGAAAAGCGAGCATAGATTAAACCGGGTTCTCGGACCGGTTGCACTGACCAGTCTTGGAGTGGGAGCTATTATAGGTACAGGAATTTTTGTACTTATCGGTGTGGCGGCTCACGACAAGGCCGGGCCGGCAGTAAGTCTTTCGTTTGCCCTTGCAGGTCTGGCCTGTATTTTTGCGGCTCTCTGTTATGCGGAGTTTGCTTCTATGGTGCCTGTTGCCGGTTCGGCATATACCTATGCTTATGCAACTCTCGGAGAGCTGTTTGCGTGGATTATAGGATGGGATCTTATTTTGGAATATGGTGTGGCATCGGCAACGGTAGCGCATGGATGGTCGCACTACTTTCAGGATTTTATAGGGATTTTCGGGCTTGGGGTTCCCAAACTCTTTGCTAACGCACCACTTGACTTTGATCCAAAAACCGGGATCATGAGTCTGACCGGTGCCTGGCTTGATTTACCGGCCGTTCTCATAACTTTTGCCGTAACAGCTATTCTGGTAAAGGGAATCAAGGAGAGTGCAAGATTCAACGCGGGTATGGTGATTGTAAAAGTCGCTATAGTACTGCTGGTTATCGTACTCGGGGCAATGTATGTAAACCCTGCCAACTGGAAACCTTTTGCTCCTTTCGGCTATTCGGGGCTCAGTATTTTCGGACATACTATTCTAGGAGAAACAACTCCGGGTGGAGCTCCTGTCGGGGTGCTTGCAGGTGCCGCAATGATTTTTTTTGCCTATATAGGCTTTGATTCCATTTCAACCCATGCCGAGGAAGCCCGTAACCCTCAAAGGGATATCCCTATTGCTCTCATAAGTTCGCTGGTTATCTGCACCCTGCTTTATATAGCTGTTGCCATGGTCATAACCGGCATGGTACCTTATAATCAAATCAATATTGACGCTCCGGTTTCGAATGCGTTCAAGCAGGTTGGAATCGGTTGGGCTCAGATGGTTATTTCGCTTGGAGCGATTACTGGCATCACTTCTGTATTGCTTGTCATGATGCTCAGCCAGCCCAGGATTTTTCTTGCCATGGCCAGGGATGGCCTGCTGCCAAAATCTTTTTTTGGGGCTATTCATGAAAAATTCAGAACACCATGGAAATCAACCATTCTTACCGGTGGTTTTGTTGCGGTTCTCGGAGCATTGCTTCCGTTACGACTGCTTGCGGAACTGGTCAACATCGGTACCTTGTTTGCCTTTGTAATCGTCTGTTCTGCTGTTCTCATTATGAGAAAGAAACATCCTGAGGCTGAGCGTCCATTCAGAGCTCCGTTTGTCCCGTTTGTGCCGTTTGCCGGTATTTTCACCTGCCTCGTCCTTATGCTTTCGTTGCCTGCTGAAAACTGGATACGTCTTTTCGTATGGCTTCTTATAGGGTTTGTTATCTATTATTTCTATGGCCGCAAACATAGCGTTCTCAATAACCATAACATTACAAAGTAGACTGAGCGATGAACAGTAAGGTATTTGTTATTACCGGAGCTTCAACTGGAATTGGCGAATCGACGGCCAGGCGCGCTGTTGAAAGCGGGTTCAATGTTGTGCTTGCTGCCCGATCTACCGATAAACTTGAACGCTTGCGGGATGAACTTGGCCACGACAGTGCACTTGCCATAACCTGTGATGTCGCGAACTGGGAATCGCAACAGATGATGGTTCAGCAAACGTTGCAACATTTTGGAAGAATTGACGTTGTTTTTGCCAATGCCGGCTTCTCAAAAGGTTCGACTTTTTACGGTGGTGAGGATAAACCTGACGAATGGAAAGAAATGGTGATGGTTAACGTATTTGGTGCTGCCGTTACAGCACGGCTGACTCTGCCTGAGCTGGTAAAATATGGTGGCCATTTTCTGATAACCGGCTCTGTGGTGGGACGTGTGACCTCAATAAGAAATCTTTACTCGGCAACCAAATGGGCTGTTACGGGTATGGCTCAGGCTATACGCAATGAAATGGTGGGAACGGGAATCCGGGTGACACTGGTTGAGCCGGGAATTGTTGATACTCCATTCTGGGATCATTTACAAAAACCTGACGACGCGAAAGAATTGCAGCCTGATGATATTGCCCGCGCTGTTATGTTTGCCGTTCTCCAGCCACCGCATGTCGACGTCAATGACATTCTGATAAGACCTACCGGACAGACCCATTAGACACTCGCCTCCAGTAATATTATTTTCGGGAACCTCGTCCTTTCTGTGGAGTTATGCTTATTACATTTGAAGGAATAGATGGCGCAGGAAAGTCAACGCAGATTAAAAAACTGGTTTCTTTTTTGACCTCAGCAAACTGTGAAGTGATCACCTTAAGGGAACCGGGCGGCACTGAGGTAGCTGAAAAAATCCGAAATATTCTGCTTGAAAGCCGCCACGACATAAGCCCGACAGGTGAACTGCTCCTTTTTTCGGCAAGCAGAGCCGAGCTGGTCCGTGAAGTTATCGAGCCGGCATTGAAGGCTCGGAAAATTGTTATACTTGATCGTTTTTTTGACTCGACAACCGCTTATCAGGGATATGGTCGAGGAATTGACCTTAAGGTGCTGGAGTCAATCATTTCCATTTCGACTTGCGGGATTACACCTGATATTACCTTTTATCTTGATATTGTGCCGGAAGTGGCATTTGGAAGAAAATTTTCCAAGACATCTCTCCCTCTGGTGTTTGACCAGAGTGAGCCTGATCGCATGGAAAGTTCAGGAATTGAATTTTTCAAAAATGTCCGCCAAGGGTACCTGGAAATAATCAGATTGAATGAAGAACGGTTTGTCATCATCGATGCCCTTCTGCCGGCGAACGCGATTCACCATAAGATAACAGCTGTACTCAAGGAACGCTTCCCTCTAGAACTGCCCTCTTAACCCAAACAGGAAAAGAGATGGCATGTACTGACAGGCAGAAAAAATATGTATGAATTTTATATATTACGTATTGGTTATTTGTTAAACTTTTCTGCCATTTTCGTCAAGATTTTGCTTAAATTGCAGGACACTATACTTCATCCTCACCTCCTTACCGGTCACGCATGCACGAGAGTATTCTTAAAGAACGTCAGCTGAGCACCTGTAGTACTTCTATTTCGTTGCAAGATATCAGGACACTGAAAGAACTCTATCAGTTGAAGGCAGAAACACGAGAACTTCGGGAACCTGTAGTAAGAAATATCATTAAGCAAAGGGTTGTCGGGCAGTCTTGTGTGGAATCTTTGAAAAACGCACTTTACTCCCTGGAAACCATATATATTGATGATGACACAGGACAACGTCTCCTGCGTCTTGATGGCATGAAGCAGATTGAAGTTGATTTAACGTATGAGATAAGGGAACTTCAGAAAGATATATACTACCTTGAGTATGGCGAGGATAAATTTATTGATTATCTCGCCAAATTTATTCCTGACTTCCGCGCATACATCAATAAGGGTGTCAGTTTTTTAAGCGGCAAGCGATTCAGCGCATTTATAACTGACCGGGACGGAACAACTAATAACTACTGCGGTCGATACCGCTCCTCCGTACAGCCGATATATAACTCTGTCTTTCTTACCCGGTTTGCCAAGAACTGCTGTCAGTACCCCATCATCATCACTTCCGCTCCACTGAGGGATTTCGGGATTCTGAATGTTTCGATCAACCCCAGCAATACATTTGTTTACGCAGGATCCAAAGGAAGAGAGTTTATTGATCTCAACGGAGAGTTCAACAGCTTTCCCATTGAAGACAAAAAACAGAAACTTATCCGGCTTTTAAATGACCGGATGCTTGTTCTTCTTCAAGATCCGAATTTCGAAAAATTCAATTTTATAGGCTCGGCTTTACAGATTAAATTTGGACAGACGACTGTTGCCCGTCAGGATATCAGTCATTCCATCAAAGAGGCTGAATCTGCAGCTTTTCTTGAAAAGGTTAAAGGCATCGTCCGTGAAATAGACCCGAGCGGCAAAAATTTCAGGATTGAAGATACCGGTCTTGATATTGAAATTATTTTAACAATTGAAGGGGTTGAAGGTGAAGCACCGATCAAGGATTTTGACAAGGGTGACGGGCTTTCGTTTATATGCAGCAAGCTTGGTATGAAAGAGTCCAAGTATTCAACGCTTGTTTGCGGTGATACACCTTCGGATATTCCGATGCTGAAAAAAGCTGTTGAGATGTTTGATGATGTCTGGGCTATTTTTGTAACAAGGGACGAACGACTTAAGCGACAGGTTGAAGAGATTTGCCCTAACAGCTACACTGTTCCTTATCCGGATATTTTGCTGACTATTCTTGGCCTTCTCTCTCTGTGAATATAATATGCTTCATGAAAATCTTTTAAATACTAGCATGAGTACCATCTTCAAAGGCGCAATTTTCGATCTTGACGGAGTCATAACGGGAACGGCAAAAGTACATAGCCTTGCCTGGGAGTCGATGTTTAATTCGTTTCTGAAAAACTATGCGGAAATCAATGACGAACCTTATGTTCCATTTGATCCTGCTCACGATTATCATCGATATGTTGACGGTAAGCCTCGCATGGAGGGTGTTAAAAGCTTTCTTTTGTCGCGGGATATTGAACTGCCCTTTGGAGAACTTGACGATATTCCTGAAAAGGAGACTGTCTGCGGTCTCGGGAACCGAAAAAATAACCTTTTTACTGAAATCCTGATCAAGGAGGGCCCGGAGGTCTACACCTCTTCGGTCGACCTCATTAACGAACTGATAGCAAAAGGCATCAGAATCGGTATTGCTTCTTCCAGCTGCAACTGCAGGCTTATTCTTCAGCTGGCAAATCTCGAACATCTTTTTGAGACCCGTGTTGACGGTGAAGTCTCCATCGAACTTGGATTGAAGGGTAAGCCGAACCCTGATATTTTTGTAAGGGCAGCCCAGAATTTAGGTCTTGAACCTCATGAATGTGTTGTTGTTGAGGATGCTATTTCGGGTGTACAGGCAGGATCACGCGGCAATTTTGGAATGGTGCTTGGTATTGCCCGCGATATAGAGGGATCCAAACTCAGGGAGCAGGGCGCTGATATTGTGGTCAGGGATCTTGGAGAAATTACCATTGCCGATATCGAATCATGGTTCAATGAAGGTCTGGATTTTGAAGGCTGGAATCTTACCTATACTGATTATTCCGCAAAAGATGAGAAGCTGAGGGAAACCCTTACGTCTACAGGCAATGGATACATGGGTGTACGCGGCGCCTATGACGGGTCAACGATATCTCACTACCATTATCCGGGAACTTATATAGCAGGCATTTTCAACAGAGTTCCTTCTGAAGTGCACGGACAAACAATTTTTAATAATGATTTTGTTAATACTCCGAACTGGCTTCCGATTGAGTTCAGAATTAACGGCGGTGAATTTATTGATCCTTATGATCAGAAAATACTCAGCTACCAGCAGAACCTGAACTTCCGGAACGGGTTGATGACGCGTGATTTAGTTATTCAGGACAATCTTGGAAGGATATCGAGCATCCATTCCGATAGGTTTACCAGTATGGCTGATCCGCATCGTTGTGCCATTGCCTTTACTTTTAAACCCGTCAATTATACCGCTGTTGTTGAATTTAAATCATCAATTGACGGGACGGTACAAAACAAGAATGTTGCCCGTTATAACGGGCTTACAAGCGATCATCTGGAACACATTTCCAGTACCCGCGAAGACGATGTGATGCTGCTTCATGTTCGAACCAATGTATCGCATTACGGTATTGTGACCGCGGCAAAAACCAAGGTTTTGAATCATGGAAAGCAGGTGGATATTGATCGGACAACAATAAGTGATTCCCGCTATGTCGCGGAGCTTTTTAAAGTGTCGCTGACGCCAAACAAAAGCTGCACTATAGAGAAATTGGTCTCTATCCATACAACGCTTGATAAAAATAATCCTGATCCGGTAAAGGCGGCTAAACGTGCCCTTGAAGGCAAGGATACTTTTGATTCCCTGTTTACAACCCATGCTGATGCCTGGCAGAAGATATGGGAGAAAGCGGATATTGTTATTGAAGGTGACCGGTTCAGCCAGAAATTGTTGAGACTGCACAGCTATCATATGATGTGTACCGCTTCGCCGCACAATCCATCGATTGATGCTGGAATGCCGGCCCGTGGCTTGAATGGTGAAGCATACCGAGGCCATATTTTCTGGGATGAAATTTTTATTCTGCCGTTTTTCAATCGGCATTTCCCTGATATCTCCAAGGCTCTTCTGATGTATCGATATAACCGTCTTGACCCTGCAAGGGAGTACGCACGTGAGCATGGATACAAGGGAGCCATGTTCCCCTGGCAGACTGCTGATGACGGCCGTGAGGACACTCAGATTCTACACTTCAATCCAAAAAGCGGTGCCTGGGGACCTGACCTCAGCAGCCTTCAGCGACACGTTTCGATTGCAGTCTTCTATAATGTTTGGCGCTACATCTACGATACTGACGACACGCAGTTCCTCAATGAGTACGGTGCGGAACTGATGTTTGAAATTGCAAGATTCTGGGCTTCAATAGCGACCTATTCGCTTGATACAGGAAAGTATCATATAGAGGGAGTCATGGGGCCTGATGAGTTTCATGAAACTCTGCCGGGCAGCGGCAAAGAGGGACTAAAGGACAATTCGTACACGAATATCATGGCTGTATGGCTTTTTCAAAAAGCTGCTGAAATCGGTGAAAAAATCGATCCGGCTGTTTTAAGAAAACTCATTACTAAAATTCATCTTGGATTTGATGAACTCAAGCAATGGACGGATATAAGCAGAAACATGAATATCCTCGTCAATGGCGAGGGCGTTCTGGAACAGTTTGAAGGGTACAATTCACTCAAGGAACTTGACTGGCCGCATTACCGAGCCCGTTACGGCAATATCCACCGCATGGACAGGATATTGAAAGCTGAGGGAGACACCCCTGATCTTTACAAGGTTGCCAAACAGCCTGATGTTTTGATGACTTTTTATACCCTCTCGCCTGGTGAAGTTGCAGAACTGCTTAACAAGATAGGGTATAAAATTCCTGATGACATGACTTTGGTCAGAAACAACTATGCTTTCTACGAACCAAGGACAAGCCATGGATCAACCTTGAGCAAGGTGGTTCACAGCATCATATCCAGTTATCTTCATGATGGCCATGAAATGGCATGGAAATGGTTTTCAGAGGCTCTTAAAAGTGATATTAAAGACACACAAGGCGGCACCACTCAGGAAGGTATACATTGCGGAGTTATGGCGGGAACCCTGGATACGGTCATCCGGTATTTTGCGGGAATCTCGTTTTACAATGAAAAACTCAATGTGCATCCTAACAGACCTGATCACTGGAAAAAACTTACCCTCAAGATCTGTTTCAGAAAAAACCGTTACACCATCACCGTTGAACAACATGACATTATTGTAACACTTCTTGAAGCTGAAGGAGATGAGGCGCCTGCATGTATCGCTGGAATTCATCTCACCTTGAAAAAGGGAGTCCCCTATCATTCCGCGTCGAATTGACTGCTTTTGAAGGCTGTTATGCAGCCTTCATTTTTTTGATTTTTGTGCCTATAAAGCGTATAATGGCTTTTTACTTCTTTTTTTTGTTTACTTATTGTTTTGTTGACTATGCGTCTTTCTAATTTTCGATTTACCCTGCCTAAAAGTAAAATTGCCGAAGAGCCTGCCTCGCCTCGGGATAGTTGCAAAATGATGGTTCTTAACCGGCGGAAAAAAGATATTGAGCACAAAGTTTTCACCGATATAGCCTCTTATTTTAAAAAGGGAGACTTGCTGGTTTTGAACAACAGCAGAGTTTTTCCTGCTAAAATATTTGGTCAAAAGGAAAAAACTGATGCAAAAATCGAAGTGTTTCTGTTGAGGGTTTTGAACAAGGAAGCCGGATTGTGGGATGTACTTGTTGATCCGGCAAGAAAAGTCAGGGTGGGGAACAAAATATATTTTGAGGAAGATGTCGTCGCTGAAGTAGTTGACAATACAACTTCTCGAGGAAGAACCATCCGGTTTCTTAATCCTGATATTGATGTGTTCAGCCTTGTTGAAAGAATCGGTACCATACCCCTTCCGCCTTATTTTACCCGTTCTGCAATTTTGTCGGACAGGGAGAACTACCAGACTACCTATGCCAGCCAGACAGGAGCTGTCGTTGCTCCTATGGCCGGACTGCATTTTACCATGCCTCTCCTTCAGAAAATCCAGAAAATAGGGGTTAAAATTCTCCCTATTACTCTTCATCCAAGCTTGAGCACCTTTAACGCTATTGAGGTTGAGGATGTCTCAAAGCATAAAATGGATTCGGAATATTTTAATATTCCTTACCAGACAGCAATGGATATCAATGACACTAAGGTTAACAAGACCGGTAGGGTCATAGCGGTTGGAACGACAACGTGTCGTGTGCTTGAGGCAAATGCGACAGTTGACGGCAAAATCAAATTCGGCAGGGGCTGGACAGATAAATTTATCTATCCTCCATATCAGTTCAAGGTAACTGACGCTCTTGTAACTAATTTTCAGCTTCCTGAGACCACTCTTCTGATGGCTGTCAGTGCTTTTGCAGAACACCGCCTGCTTATGGAAGCCTATAAAATAGCGCTCAAAGATGATTATCGGTTTCTGGCGTATGGTGATGCCATGTTTATTCATTAAACCCTGAAAAGGTCTCACCCGGATTACTATGAATGCGATTGCCATTATAGCAGCAAGCGGCATCGGGAAACGGATGCAGCTGAAAGGGGGACAGAGCAAACAGATGCTTGAAATCGCAGGGTTTCCAGTCATTCACCACACCATCAAAGCTTTTGAAGAGGCATCCTCTGTAGGAGCGATTTATATAGCTACCAAAAGTGAAAACATAGCGACACTCGAAGCTATGGCAATGTCATCAGGTTTCTGCAAGGTGAAGGCTGTTCTTGAGGGCGGAAAAGAACGGCAGGATTCTGTGAACAACTGCATCAAGGCAATAGAACACGACATTCGCATTACCGGTCATGTTCCAGACACGATTCTGGTTCATGACGGTGCCCGCCCGTTTATTCAACCTGAGGAGATTGATGAAATATCGCGACTTTCACTGCAGTTCGGAGCTTGTGTACCAGCTACCAGACCTAAGGATACCATCAAGTTTATAGGTTCTAATCCTCTTTTTTTCGGTGAGACTCCTGACCGGAGCAGACTGCTTCAGGTTCAGACACCTCAGGGCTTTCAGTGCGGTCTGCTTATACAGGCTCACGAACAGGCTGAACTTGAGCACTGGTATGCAACAGATGATGCTGCGCTGGTAGAACGTTTTTTCCCTGAACAGTCCATCAAAATTTTTGAGATGGGATATCATAATATAAAAATTACAACTCCTGAAGATATTCCTGTTGCTGAAGCTATTTTTGCACAAAGAGGGTTTCGGCCGTAAGTGCAGATGAAAAAGAACAAATAAAACATTACCATAGCTTGTTTATTCATTGATGCTATGGTATATTTTCAGCCCGGAAAATGGTGAGGTAGCTCAGTTGGTTAGAGCACAGGATTCATAACCCTGAGGTCGAGGGTTCAACTCCCTCTCTCACCACCATGGAAAAGCGGGTGTAACTCAGTTGGTAGAGTGTTTGCTTCCCAAGCAAAATGTCGCGAGTTCGAATCTCGTCACCCGCTCTCTTTTCCCCTCGCTTATCTTTTTTTACCAGCCCATTACCTTTCTTATGACAAAATCTTCTATTTTTTTTGCTCCGGTAACTGTTGAAGACATCAACACCACTCAGATCATTGACGGTCAGATGTCACGTCATCTTGGAATTGAGATGACTGAAATCGGACCGGATTTTATGACGGCAAAAATGCCCGTTGATCACCGTACTATCCAGCGTATCGGAATTCTGCACGGGGGGGCTTCACTGGCGCTGGCTGAAACTGTCGGCAGTATTGCTGCGTCCTTCTGCGTTGACCGGGACTCTTTTTACATTGTGGGGCAGGAAATAAATGCCAATCATATCCGTCCTGTCAGGACTGGATTTGTCTATGCTACCGCCACTCCCCTGCACCTTGGAAAAAGCTCACAGGTATGGGATATCAAAGTTAGAAACGAAGAAGGTAAATTGACTTGTGTCAGTCGCTTTACCGTTGCTGTCCTGAAAAGAGAAACGACAAGCCCCGCAGGCTGATACTTCATGTAATTTCAAAATGGCAGGACAGTTTCAAAAAACTTTTCCTACCTTGTTTCTTTCTCGTTGTAACGGTTTTTTACACTTATTGCAGAATTAAGAGGCATGCAGACCTTATCATCAGACATCGTTGTTTCATCGCTTGACCAAGCTCCAGATTTTTCAGAGAAAATTCTTCAGCAACTTGCCGCTGAGCAAAAATCACGAAAGAGATGGCTATTAATTCAGCCGATCAGCAACACCAGCATGATGGTGGATTCCGGTACGGTCAGTATGCCGTTAAACCTGATCATGGTTGCAACACTTGTAGGAAAGCTGTTTGATGTAACCTTTATTGATGAACGTCTTGGCGATAAGGTCCCGGAGGATTTTTCCGGGTTTGACGTTGTTGCCATAACCTCCCGGACACTCAATGCATCAAAAGCATACAAGATCGCTGATAATGCTCTCCGTCAGGGTAGAACCGTGATTCTTGGCGGTGTGCATCCCACAATGCTGCATGAAGAGGCATCCTCACACTGCACCAGTGTGGTTTATGGTGAGATAGAGTCTATTTGGACGGAACTGGCCACTGATGTGCTGAAAGGCACCATGCAGAGCGTTTACAGGGCAAAGGAGCTTAAGCCGATGAGTGCCATGCTGCATCCAGATTTCAGTTATGCTCTTTCCTCAAAAAATGCCAAGAAGTACAGTACCAGAATACCTGTGCTTGCAACGAAAGGATGCCCTGTCGGATGCAACTTTTGTACGACACCAACAGTCTATGGCAAAAGCTACCGGTATAGGGAGCTTGATCTTGTGCTTGATGAAATGCGCTATCATCAGCAGCGGCTTGGCAAGAAAAATGTAAATTTTTCCTTTATGGACGATAATATCAGTTTTCGTCCTAAGTATTTCATGACACTGCTTGAAGAAATGGCAAAACTGGGAGTGCACTGGAATGCCAATATCTCCATGAACTTTCTTGATAAACCCGAAGTAGCAGCACTTGCTGGTCGTTCAGGATGCGACTTGCTCAGCATCGGGTTTGAATCGCTCAATCCTGAAACGATCAAAAGCGTTCAGAAAGGGTCCAACCGGCTTGGCAGTTATGAACAGGTGGTAAGCAACCTGCATAATAACGGTATCGCTATTCAGGGTTATTTTATGTTCGGGTTTGATAATGATACTGAGGAAAGCTTTCAGCTTACCTATGATTTTATTATGAAAAACAGGATTGAGTTTCCCGTTTTTTCCCTGGTTACTCCATTTCCCGGTACTCCATATTTTGACGAGATGAAACCCCGTATTCGTCATTTCGACTGGGACAAGTACGATACCTATCATTTTATGTTTGAACCGAATAAAATGAAGGGTGACAAGCTGCTGGAAAACTTTGTCAAACTTCAGCGTGAAGTGTATAAAGGTCGCGCTATTATGCAGCGGATGAAAGGTAAACCATTGAACTGGATATGGCTGGCAAACTATATGATGCATCGATTTACCAACAAGCTTTCTCCTGAGTATTTTTACTGATACTACTGCATAACAAAAGAGGCTGACAATGTCAGCCTCTTTTGTTGTTTATTTCTTTTCTTCTTCCTTTTTTGGCAAATCAATCTTAAGATGCAGCTCACGAAGCTGTGCGGGTGAAACTTCCGACGGTGAGGACATCATAAGGTCCTGAGCCTGCTGGTTCATTGGGAACGCTATGACTTCGCGGATGTTCTGTTCGTCACACAAAATCATGACAAGGCGGTCCAGACCCGGCGCAATACCTCCGTGGGGTGGCGCACCAAGCTTGAATGCCTCGATCATGTGACCAAAACGTCCGTCGACCTCTTCTTTTGCGTATCCGGCAATGCCGAATGCCTTATACATGATATCAGGTCTGTGGTTACGTATTGCTCCGCTTGAAAGTTCAATGCCATTACAGACGATATCGTACTGATATGCCAGGATATCGAGAGGAAGCATGTTTTCGAGTGCTTCCATTTCGCCTTGCGGCATAGAAAACGGATTGTGTGAAAAATCTATTTTTTTGGCTTCTTCGTTGTATTCATACATCGGGAAGTCAACAATCCAGCAGAATGACAGTTCGTCTTTGTCGAGGGTGAAGAGTTCGCCGAAATAGGTTCTCATCCCCCCCATAATCTTGCAGGTGGACTCCCATTTGCCGGCTCCGAAAAAGACAACGTCACCATGTTCCAAACCAAGATGCTGCTTGAGATGCGTGAGGTCCTCTTCTGAAAGAAACTTTACTACCGGGCCTTTAGGACCCTCTTCTTTAAATTGAATGTATGCCAGTCCTGCTGAACCGAGCTCCTTTGCCCTTTTTTCGGCTTTGTCGTAAAAGAGTCTTGATTCATTCCCCCGCCCTTTCAGGACGAGTGCTTTTACGCATGTCCCTTCTTTGGTGTTATTTGCAAACACTTTGAAGGCTGAGTTAACAAAGAGCGATGTAACGTCACTGATTTCGAGGGGAATTCTAAGGTCGGGCTTGTCTGTTCCGTAGAGGTTCATGACCTCTTTATAGCTGATCCTGGGGAATGGGAACTGAGTGATTCTTTTTTTCGACATGGTCAGGGTAAGATGCTCGATCATGCCTTCAAGTATGGCAAAGAGATCATCCTGTTCTATAAAAGCCATTTCCATATCCAGCTGATAAAACTCGCCGGGGCTACGATCGGCCCTGGCATCTTCGTCTCTGAAACAAGGTGCAATCTGGAAATAACGTGGAAAACCAGATACCATCAGAAGCTGCTTGAACTGCTGCGGTGCCTGTGGCAGGGCATAAAATTTTCCTGGATGAAGGCGACTCGGTACAAGAAAGTCTCGTGCTCCCTCAGGCGAACTTGAGGTTAGAATCGGAGTTTGAATTTCAATAAACCCCTGGTCTTCAAGATAGCGGCGTACGGCTGCCGTCAGGCGGCTGCGGAAAATAATATTTTCATGAATTTTTTCTCGACGCAGATCAATAAAGCGATATTTAAGTCGTAATTCCTCAGACGTCGGCACTTCATCAGCGACCGGGAATGGTAACGGATGTGCGTTGCTTTCGATACGAATTTCTTTTACAACAACCTCAATTCCGCCTGATGCCAACCGGGGATTTACCGCTCCGGGACTCCGCAGGACAACAGTACCCTCAATGCTGATAACTGATTCCACATGCAGCTGTTCGGCTTTAGCAAACAACTCCTGCTGTTCGGGCTGTATAACAAGCTGACTGATGCCGGTATGATCCCTCAGATCTATAAAAATCAACCCGCCATGATCGCGTTTTCTATGGACCCATCCTGCAAGCTTGACAAGAGCATGCTCACGTTCCGGGCTTAATAACCCGCAATAATCAGAGCGAAACCGGTTTTTCAGAGTTTCGGTGCTCCATGCAGCTTTACTCATATTATTCTATCGTCCTTTGGTATTGAAAAATTACAACTGAATGAAAAAACTGAATATGAAGAAATTTTAATAATTTATAAAACCTCTTCAGCTCACTCAGTAAACAAGTTCTACCCCAAATTCTTTGACGAGGAACTTTATGACCTCATTTTTTTCTGAGAGTTCCTGAAAAAGGGTAAAAACGGTCTTCTCTTTTGTGCATGCATCTTTTTCGGCATCATAGAGAAGCCGGAGCCTCAACGGCAGTGCATAGAACTCTGAAACCTGTTTCTGGAGAATTGTCACGTCCTGCTGAAGCTCTTCATAGGAAAACTTTCTGCAGCAAACAATGTCCAGTACCCCGTCTGGACTGCAGGCGGCCAGTTCACATGACTGAAGGTGCGTTGCCATGAAGTTCTGGGATTTTCTTGCAACATGATCAAGAAACTGCCGCCATTCAACCTTGAGTGATTCAATATCTGCAACCCTTTCCAGACCTTCAGTATCTCCGGCAAGAATGGCATCAGACGATGGGCTGCTTCGAACATGCTGGGATAATGGATTGGAGGCAAAACCTGAAAGTTTTTTTTCCCATGATGCCAAGTCAAGATCCCCTTTGCCGGTGCTTTTAGCAACGGATGGAACTGCGGAAATAATCGGAGAAGGCGCTGCGGGTGCTTTCAGTGGCTTGTCAGGTGCTTTTTTTTTTGAGGCGGCTGTTCCAGCTGCATGGCTTGGGGAGAAGCGGCATGAACTATATCAATAAGCTTCAAAAGAGCAAGCTCGAAACGAAACTGGTATTCAAACTGAAACTTCAGCTCTTTTTGGGTAAGCAAAAGAAAATCAACCATCTGCATGACTGACAAAGACGAAATATTTGCAGCATCCTGCTGATATCGCTCACGAATCGCATCGGGACGTTCAACTAGTCGTGTGGACGAAAGGTTCTGCACCACCAGGAAATTGCGCAAATGCTCAATCAGCTTTTCAAGAAAATCCTGTTCGTCGTATCCATTCCTGATCACATACTGAGCAACATCGAGCATTTTGGCTGGATTTCGCTCTGTAACAGCGTCAGTGACGGCAAACATCTGATCGTCGTCGATATAGGTCAGCAGTTCGGCAACTCCCTTATAACTGATAGATCCTTCATGATCATTTTCGGCCGAAAAGGCTATAACCTGATCAAGAATACTCTGTGCATCACGCATTGACCCCTGTGCCTTTCGACCTATAAGCTGCAGGGCGTCTGCGTCCACGGTAATGTGTTCAGCATCACAAATAAGCTGCAGCTGCCGCTGGATGTCTTCAAGGGGAATACGCTTGAAGTTGAAGCGCTGGCAACGGGATGCAATTGTAGCCGGAATCTTATGAAGCTCAGTAGTGGCAAATATAAATATTGCGTGCGGAGGCGGCTCTTCAAGGGTTTTCAAAAACGCATTGAACGCCGCTATTGAAAGCATGTGAACCTCGTCGATAATATAAACCCTGTACTTTCCTTTCTGAGGACCATACCGGACATTTTCACGAAGGGTGCGTATATCGTCAACACTGTTATTGGAGGCGGCATCAAACTCAGCTATGTTCATACTGGTGCCGGAATCGAAGTCCATACAGCTTTCGCACTCTCCACATGGTTCTGTAACCTGCTGCAGGTAGACAGGATCTTCCATCATTTTCAAGCAGTTCACTGCTTTGGCAAAAACCCTTGCCGCTGTTGTTTTGCCGACTCCACGCAGTCCTGAAAAAATGTAACCGTGCCCGACCCTTCCCATTCGAAGCGAGTTCTGAATAGTACGGGTAACATGCTCCTGAGCTGTTATATCGGAAAACTTTGCCGGTCGGTACTTACGGGCTATAACCTGATAACTCATATCTCTTTCTGATTAAAATCCTCTAACAAGGTGGCAACCGGCATGTCCATGCTTTTTTTCAGGCTGTCTGAAACACCCTTGCTGATCGTGTTCAAATGTACGCTATTACCATCCGAATTCAGCAAACCGTTTTCATCAGTCAGAAATCCGGGAGGAATCACTGCATAAAGATCGTACAGTGTCAAGGTATAAAGATCACGACTGAGTGCCAAGTCGCCGTTTGCTGTAACGTGGACCATGTCGTTCTGAAGCAGAATATCTACAATTTTCCGTAATGTGGATGGTTGCAGCAACGTTTTGGACTTCAGAATTTTTTTCATGTTTATGGGGCGACCTATCTTCTGGCTGTTCCATATAAAACCGAGTACAGAAAGAATTACTGAAACACCCCGTAATGGATTGAATGCTTCAGTCCTGCCATCGAGAGGCTTCAAGGCGCCAAGACAGAAAACAAACTCTGCACCGGTAAGAACAACAACCCAGCCGAGATATATCCAGAAAAACAGCATCGGTATGACCGATAATGCTCCGTAGATATGCTCAAACGTGGAAATATGTGTGACATAAAAAACAAACCATATTTTTGAGAGCTCAAACAATACCGCAGCAAGAACAGCACCTGACATGGCATGGACAAACCTCACCCGACGGTTCGGCACAAGCATATAGAGCAGAAAAAATGCAAAAATTGAATTGATAAACGGAAGATAGGAGAGTAAACGGGTTTTAAGTTCGAGCAAGGGGCCTTCTGTAAACACCGTGTACCATACATAAGAGCTGGCGGCGAGACTGCTTCCGATAAGCACCGGACCTAAGGTCAGTACTGTCCAGTAAAGGGTAAACCCCTGCAATGTCTTTCGGGGAGAATGCACTTCCCATATTTCGTTCACTGTATGATCGACAGTCGAAATGAGAAAGAGGGCTATTATAAACAAAAACACTCCACCTAAAAGTGGCACGCTGGCAGTCTTTCCAATAAAATCGGTAAGATAGTGATTGATCACTGAACCTGTACCGGGCATGAAATTCTGGACCAAAAAATCTTCGATAGAGCGCTTGAAGGGGGTAAAGACAGAAAAAACGCTGAGTATTGAAAGAATAACTGCAAGTACCGGGACGATTGACAGCAATGTCTGAAAAGCAAGAGATCCTGAACCGAGAAAAATCCTGTCGTGAATAAAGTTTTTCCAGAAAAACGGCACGAAAGCACGCACATACTGCGCAACATCATAACGTGCGGAATATCCTTCCCGGTCAAGTGTGTTTTCAGCTTCTTCCATGGTATTCCTTGTTTTACTCTTCGGGGCTGTACCCGGTTTCGACAGATTTTACTCTTGTCATGAGCAGCAGACCAATGGTGAAAAAGACCAAGAGTGATCCAAGTGCCGCTTTCTGACTGCCTGCCTGGGCCGAGACCAACCCAAACATCAGTGGACCGACAATGGCCGAGGCCTTTCCGAAAGTACCATCATAAAATCCAAAAAACTCAGTAACATGTTTGCTGGGCGTAAGCCTTGCCATCATAGAACGTGATGCAGCCTGTGAGGAACCCATAGAGAGTCCGGCTAGCATTCCTGTATAAAAAAATAACTCTTTTCTATCGGCAAAAATAGCTGCAAGCACCACAACAAACCAAATGATGAGCGTAATGACAATAGTTTTTTTGGGTCCTATTTTATCCGTGACAAAACCGAAGAAGATTGAACCCCCTATAGCTGTTGTCTGTACAAGCATAAAAAAAACAATCAGTTCACCAGTAGTAAAGCCAAGGGTATTCTGGGCATAAATCGATGAAAAAGCTATGACGGTTAAAATAGCATCGTTATAAAAGAAATAGGCGAGAAGAAAACGGACAAGGTCGGGATAGTTCATGATATGCTGAACCGTATATTTCACCTCTTTAATAGAACTTGCAAGTGCCGAAAGTGAAATTGCGGATCTTTTTTCTTTTTGCTGATCACGAAGTGCAAGAAAAATCGGGGTGGCAAAAATTGCAAAAAAAATGGCAGCGACTAAAAAGCTTATCTGAACATTAGGCGCGTTTGAAAGAACGATACCTTTACTTAACAATGGTTTCAGAAGCAGAAGAATGGCTAATGCACCGAGATACCCCATGGCAAAACCATATCCAGAAACCCTGCCGACACTTTTGTCGGTTGCCAGTTCCTTGAGGTAAGCATCATAAAATACGAGGCCGCCCTCAAAACCTATGTTTGCTAGAATAAACAGAACCATAGCTGCTATCGCCATTCCCGGGCCTGAAAATGAAAGCAGGGCTGTTGCGACAACTGATATGAGGGTGAAGACAAAGAGAAATCGCTTGCGTTTTCCGGAATAGTCTGCTGCAGCTCCAAGAACCGGTGAAATAACCGCAACAAGAAGCATGGAGAGGCTGATGCTGAACCCCCACAACGCATCGCCCGATGGTGCGCCTTGACAGATGACGTTTTTGAAGTACAGGGGAAAAACGAAGGTTACCATTATAACGCTGAACGAAGTGTTTGCAAAATCAAAAAGCAACCATGAAAACACTTTTAATTTCTGCGTCACAATAGTGTCTGATTTAAATATTTCGCTTCTCTTGAGGTTTATAACAGTAACGATCCATTACAATCCGGCAATATGACTGAAGAGTGACTGAAACAGCGGTCTGCCATCGAGAGATCCGAGTAACTTTTCGCTGGCCCTTTCAGGATGAGGCATCAAACCAAGTACATTCCCTTCCCGGTTGATAATACCGGCAATATTATTGAGTGAACCGTTTGGATTAGCTTCGGCGGTTACATTGCCTGCAGCATCGGTATACCTGAAAACAACCTGGTCGTGCTCCTCAAGGCTTTCAATCGTTTCCTTTGGTGCAAAATAGTTGCCTTCTCCGTGTGCAATGGGAATACTCAGCACCTGATCCAGATGATAATCGGCAGAAAAAATGGTATTGCAGTTAACAGGCTTGATATTGGTCTGGGTACAAAGAAACTTTTTATCCCTGTTACGCGAAAGTGCTCCTTCAAGAAGTCCGGTTTCGAGCAAAACCTGGAATCCATTACAGATGCCAAGCACCGGAAAACCATTTCGTGCAAATTCGATTATCTCCTGCATGATTGGCGAAAAACGTGCAATTGATCCAGCTCGCAAATAGTCGCCATAGGAAAAACCACCGGGAAGAACGATTGCGTTGGCACCCTTGAGATCGTGCTCGTTATGCCAGAGCATAACTGGCTTTACGCCTTCAAATGAAGCAACAGCATATTCAGTATCATGATCACAATTAGAACCTGGAAATACAACGACACCTACAATTACATCAGCCATAGTTGAGTACTATTTAATTGACTTGCTCCAGCTCAAAGGAATAATTTTCCATAACCGGATTCGATAACAGTTTCTGACTGATCTCATTGGCAATGCGTTCAGCGCTCAGTTTATCCTGTTCATTGATTGTCACCTCGATATATTTACCAATTCTGGCAGACTCAACAGTACCGTATCCAAGATTCTTCAAAGCATGCTCTACGGCTTTGCCTTGAACGTCAAGGATAGACTGCCTCAGGGTAACCTTAATTTTTGCAGTATATGGCATTATCACTCGTATAAGTTGAATGGGAAAAAAATCAAAGTTGCCACTGACGACACAACAGGGTGAAAGATCTTACAATTCCGAGCAGAATATACAATAACATGGCAAGAAAAAAAGCCTTGGCATGAAAGAGTAGAACACAGAACATGGCAACAATATACAGAGACATCTGCAGGGGTTTCTGGCGGAATGACTCGGCCGTCGGCTTGGGCAGGGCATCATAATTCACCTTGCTTACCATAAGAATGGCAAGTCCGGTTGAAAGCCATGCGAGAATAGTCTGCATCAATTTTACAGGCACAAAGGGGTCAACACTCATCCAGAGAATAAAACCGGCAATGGTTAATGCCTGGGCCGGAGTCGGAAGGCCGGAAAACGACTCTTTTTTGTATCCGATCATACTGATATTAAACCGCGCAAGCCTGAGCCCGCTACCGATCATAAGCAGAGAGCTGACAAAAATACCTGTAATACCGGGTAAGCCTTCGAGGCCAAATTTGTAGACAAGATATGCCGGAGCTGCCCCGAAGGAGACAAGATCTGAAAGTGAATCAAGTTCAAAGCCGAAATCGGATATACCATTTGTCATCCTGGCCACAAACCCATCAAGGGTATCAAAAAATGCCGCAAGAATAATAAACCAGCATGCTGCTATAAAACTTCCCTCACCGGCCATGACAATAGCGATATAGCCAGAGACCATATTCATGACGGTAAAAACGGAGGGAACGAATGAACGCGATACGAACGAAAATATCTGGGGTCGATCCTGCGAACTGTTTTTCAGAAAAGGAGGATAGCGTTTCTGAGTCCTTTTATTACCTGCATCATCCATTATAGAAAATATTCATAAGAGAAAAAAAGTTATGACTTATATACCAGATGAATGTCATTCTGGAATTTAACCTTGAAAAGTACAATCTTTCAGGAAGTTATTAAACAGGAAAAGAAATGAGAGGCGCACTCAATAACTTTCATCGGGTGCAGGAAAATCCTTTTCCCTGACATCATGCACATATTGCTTGACAGCGTCCCCTATAATTGTGTTTAAATCGACGTACTGTCGAACAAAGCGGGGATGAAACTCTCGGTTTAAACCGAGAATGTCGTTGATTACAAGTACCTGGCCATCACATTCAACACCGGCACCGATACCAATGGTAGGAATGGTGAGTGAGCGGGTGACCCGGGCTGCAAGTGAAGACGGTATTTTTTCGAGAACAATTGCAAACGCTCCTGACTCTTCTAGAATTTTGGCATCTTCAAAGAGCTCTTCGGCCTCCATACCCTCCTGTGCCCTGACTTTGTAACTCCCATACTTGTAGATCGACTGCGGCATGAGACCGAGGTGACCCATAACCGGTATGCCGACATCGGTGATCCTTTTGACGGTATCAGCAATTACTCTGCCTCCTTCAAGCTTTACGGCATCACACTCATTTTCTTTCATCATCCTTCCTGCATTGCGAAGGGCTTCCTCACTTGAAAGCTGATAACTCATGAATGGCATATCGATGACAACCATAGCCCTGTTGCTCTCTTCCTGAACACCTCTTACAACGGCTTTCGCATGATATATCATTTCATCGATCGTGATTGGCAACGTAGTACTGTGACCAGCAAAAACGTTGCTGGCGGAGTCACCGACAAGAATAACATCAACCCCGGCACGGTCAAGTATCCTTGCCATGGTGTAGTCGTATGCTGTCAGTACTGATATTTTTTCACCAACCTGCTTCATGTCCAGAAGCCTTCTGGTAGTTACATGGGCTGCTTTCTGCAGAGCACTTCTATTCATAGTATGTTCCACTTAAGAGTATAAATGTTCATGTCCTTCAAGTATATCCGACAATGCTGAGGGCTGAAGTCTGAAAACTTCAACACCCTGAAGTTTTTCTGCAGCACTTTGCATCAGTTCTGTCAGTTGGTCATATTCGGCCTTGTATCCCAGAATTTCATCAAGGGAGATGGTTTTTCTTTCCATAGTATCCCTTGTTTCCTCAAAAGTATCGTTTTCTGAATATGTAATATATTGACAAAGATCCTTATGGCGTCCGGAAAGTGGAAGTGAACCATGCTGCAGAAGGACATTTCTGGTCTTGCGCTGTGCCGAACCAACCAGCTTACGGCCTTCGACCTGCAGCTCATACTTCGCTGAAGCAGTAAAACAGATAACCGAGCCTGCTGCAGGCGCTCCCTCAAAACTCTGAAGCGTAGAACGGCAGAATTCTGCATGAATGCCCATACCTTCAAGTGCAAGCTGAATGACTTCATGCACCATTCTGTATTGCTCAGCATTAGGTGCTGAAGAATCAGAAAAAAAACTGTAGGTAAACTCGTCTGCATGAAAAACCGCCCTGCCTCCTGTCGGTCTTCTGACTACATCTACACCATCCCGCTGGCATTTCAAGATATCAATACTTGAAGCGTCCTGATTGTATCCTAACGTAATTGCATAAGGCTGCCAGGAATAAAAGCGCCACAGACAACTTTGGTGACCATAATGCTCCTGAAATCGACCATCAAGGAACGCCGACATCAGCTGGCGGTCGAACTCCATATTTTCTTCGCCGGTATGTGAACCGGTATCAACACAATAGACTCTGGAAAAAAGAGCATTCACGGCTCAAATCCTTATAAAATATCTGAAAACAGGAATTGAATAAACGTTAAGATAGCTGAAAAGGATATTGGAACAAAAAGAGAGTAAGAGAGAGCCGAAATCCCTATGGATGAAAATCCTTTACAAGAGAAAAGGCGTTTTCTGATTTATTTTGCCCGGTTCGATTGTTAGTGTCCTGCGATACGGGTATTTTGCGAAAAAATCAAAGAATTATAATCGCTGCAAGCAGTTTATGGACTCGTCCCGGATAAAAGACATTCTTTCCACAAGCCGCAATATTGCGATTGTTGGTTTATCGGCTAAACCCGATCGGTCAAGCAATATGGTCGCCCGATATCTGTTGCAACAGGGATTCTATATTTTTCCGGTGAACCCAGGCATTGCAATGGTTTTAGGACTCCCCTGCTACCCATCGCTTTTCTCTCTGCCAGCTGAGGTCCGCACAAATATTGACATTGTCACTATTTTCCGAAAATCAGAAGATCTGCCACCCGTTGTAGACGATGCCATAGAGATCGGCGCAACGTGCATTTGGATGCAGAGTGGGATAACAAACAGAGACGCCGCAGTAAAGGCTGAAAATGCCGGCCTTTTTGTTGTAGAAAACCGCTGTATCGCTGTGGAACATCAACACTTTTTTCATTAAATACCGCTTATAATCGTCAACCGTCATTACAGCACTCATGCAATTTATTAATGTTGCGCTCATTTTTGGAGGCCGCTCAACTGAACATGAAATATCGATCATCTCTGCTCAATCAATAGCGGCGAATATCAACACTGAACAGTATAGAGTTATACCGATCTATATCACCCATGACGGGAGCTGGCTTTGTGAGGGTATAGCGCAAGATATTCTTAACCTTGATCTTGCGGCTCTTCTGAGAGCTTCGTCGCTTGAGGCTGTATCCTCAACGCTAAAAAACATGGTTCAAAAAGCCGCACAAAAGCCTTTTGACTATGACTTCAGGGCTTCCGGTATTGAGGTTGCTTTTCTTGCGCTTCACGGCACCTTCGGTGAAGATGGCCGCATTCAGGGCTTTCTTGATACCTGCAGCATTCCGTATACAGGATGCGGGGTTCAGGCTTCGGCTGTCACTATGGATAAAGCTCTCACTAAATTGTGCGCCATTGATGCCGGCCTGAGTGTTGCACCCTCAATAACACTGTTAAGCAGTGATTACCATAAAAGCCCTGAAACGGTTCACGCCCTGATTGAAGAACAGTTTGTATTTCCTTTTTTTATAAAACCCGCAAATCTTGGTTCTTCGATAGGAATATCGAAAGTCCACCAGGCTGATGAGCTTGTTCCCGCACTTACCTGTGCCTGCTCTCTTGACTCGAAAGTACTTGTTGAAAAGGCAATTACAGGAAGAGAAATAGAAGTTGCAATACTCGGAAATGAGGACCCGCAAGTATCAGTATGCGGCGAAATTGAACCGGGTGGGGACTTTTATGATTATCAGGACAAATACATTCACGGGTCGGCAAAACTTTTTATACCTGCCCGCATTTCGGAAGAACTTCAAAAAAAGGTTCAACTTGACGCGCTCAAGGTATACAAAGCTCTTGGATGCGAGGGGATGTCGAGAATCGATTTTTTTGTTGATGAACATTCCGGAGCCGTTGTACTGAACGAAGTCAATACTATCCCGGGGTTTACTGATATCAGCATGTATCCGAGACTCATGGAGGCAAGCGGTACGTGTTTTCGGGATCTGACCGGGCGTCTCGTTACGCTGGCACTTGAAAAAGAAACGAGAGAGAATACCGGTGGAACAAAATCATGAAGAGTAATTCCCCTGACATAAGCCGAGGAGACTTTGCTGATATTATCAGAAAACCGCACCTTTTTTTTGCGGAAGTTTCTCTGGATTTGTCCAGGGGCAGATTCCAGTCCGGACTCGACAAGCTCAACCTTTTTTCGGAACATTTTTCGGACTCGTATCTTTTTAACCTGTTGTTTGCAAAGGCTCTACGGGGGATAAAAAATCCTTCCCTTGCAGTTGAATATTTACGTAAATGCTGCGCAATCGCACCGGCGAACCAAGTTGCCTGGAAGGAACTTGTTGACATACAGGTATCAGGTGATGGAGAAATGTCTCTTAGTGCCGCCTCGATTTTTGACCCTGTCTGTGACGAACTTGAAAAAATCACAGCCGCACTTATGAAATTCAGTCCGGTGCAAACATCAGAAAGCTCTGATCCGACCTCAATTCATGAGCAAAAACAACCTTTTTCTGATGATACTGCTATTGCCGTCCCCACTGAAAGCCTTGCCTGCCTGTTTACAGAACAGGGTGCCTACAAAAAAGCTATAAAAATCTATACGGTTCTCATACAGCTCAAACCTCAAAATGCCGAGCACTACAAAGATGAGATCGATTCACTCCTGAACCGTCTGTAAGCCGTGGGCATCTTTAGCAATCTTTATTGACTGAAACTATTTAGACTGTCTTAGTGTAAAGAAGTCGCTATATTATGACACTTTCACTTTGCAATGATGAACATTTTAAACGGTTTGGCATAGTATTTTGGTTTCCAGGCTTTTTTTGATTCTCTGTATATCCGCGCTTTTTTTTGCGCACCCTTCATCCTGTTCTGGCGCCGAAGTGGTTGAACGAAAGCTTTCTCTTGCTAGCTGCATTGAGATTGCCTTGCAAAACGCAACTTCAGCCAAAAAGGCAAATTACGCCTTGAAGCTTCAGGGTGCTGATGTGCTGAAAAGTTACGGGAATTTTCTTCCAAAGGTTTCTTTTTCAACCAGCTTTACACCATATTCGCTTAGCCAAAGCTATACACAATATTACCTTAACACGCCTCCATTCAAAATAAAATCGGAAAGCGAATCGGTTACCATGACCCTGACATCGTCCCTGAATCTTTTTAACGGGTTCAGTGACTATGCCTCACTGCAAGCTGCGCTCGATAAAAAAGACGCGGCCGATTTCAATCTTTCCCGGGCACTTCAAACAATAACCTATGATGTTACCCAGTATTATTACCAGGTACTTCTGAACCGTGAACTCCTTGAATCTGCCCGCGAAAACCTGCTTTCTGTCAAGGATCATCTGACCCTTACAGACCGTCAGTTTCAGATCGGCCTGAAATCCATGACTGATCGATATCAGCAACAGGCTGCTGTCGCCGAAAGCAGACTTTCGGTTATTCAAGCGGAAACCCGTTTTCAGAAAAGCTTACTTGAACTGCTTCGCCGGTTGCACATTGATCCTTTAACAAAAATTACTCTCGAGCCTGCTCCAAACGAACGGATTGAACCTCTCGAGTCGACACCCGACATAAACAATCTGGTCAATGTTGCCCTTGAGAAGCGTAGTGACCTGAAAAGCAAGGCACTTGAAACCAAGGCTGCACAATGGCAGATAACGCAAGCGAGGTCAACATGGTATCCGCATCTTGACCTGAATGTCAATGCCAGCACAGGAGGAACGGACTACCTGCGCCAGACACTTGGAGAATCAGTTGCAGAATACTCCTATCCCCCACTGTCGGATCAGCTTAGAAATTCAATCGGGTATTCGGTGGGATTGAGTCTCAACTGGTCGATTTTTGATGGATTTCAAACACGATATGCTGTTGAATCAGCAAAAATCAACCATATCAACCAAAAGTTCGATTACGAAGATCTGAAGAACAATATTGTGATAGATCTTCAGCAGGCAGCACAAGATTATGCTTCTGCGGTAATGCAGATCGAAAACGCCAAGGTCAACCTTACGGCTTCCAGTTCAGCCTTTAGTGACATCAAAAGAAAATATGAGCTTGGAGCTGCTGGTTTTGTTGAACTCAGCACCGCGCGGGCATCTCTCTTCAATGCTCGTTCAAATCTTTCACAGGCAACGTATAATCTGGCACTACAGAAGAGCGTTCTTGATTTCACAACAGGTATCATACCTGTACCATAACTACCAGAATCCAGTATACCATCCGATGATCAAACAAAAATCCCTGCTGAAGCAAAAAAAATTATGGATTACCCTTGCGGCAGTGCTGCTCTCCGGAATCGCAATATTTGTTGTTATAAGCCTTCAGGAAAAGCCTGTTGAGGTAACAACAGAAAAAGTTTCTGTAAAAGAGGTTGTTCATGTTGTTACGGCAACAGGTAAAATTGAGCCGGAAATTGTTGTGGCAATTTCACCGGATGTCTCCGGTGAAATTATTGAGTTGCCCATCAAGGACGGCCAAAGCGTAAAAAGCGGAGATCTCTTACTTAAAATTCAGCCCGACCTTTATATCAATCAGGTAGAACAGAGCCTTGCTCAGCTTAACTCTGCAAAATCACAAAGCCTTGAATCACAGTCCCGAAAACTTAAGGCAGAAGATGATTACCGAAAAGCTTCGCTTCTGTACAAGGAAAAACTGATTTCTGAAACTGATTACCTGGCCTCAAAAACCAATGCAGAAGCCGCAAAGGCAATTTACCTGGCCTCGCGTCATACCATTGAACAGAACAAAAGCCTGCTTGACCAGAATCAGGACAGGTTGAAAAAAACCGTAGTCCGGGCGCCGATCAGCGGTTCAATCATAGTACTTAACAACAAGCTTGGCGAACGAGTTGTCGGTACAGGCCAGTTCCCCGGCACGGAGGTTTTAAGGCTGGCTAACCTTGACAGCATGCAGGTTAAAGTTGAATGCAATGAAAACGATATTATCAATGTTAAACCCGGTAATCCGGTTTCTATAAAAGTGGATGCTTTCGGGGATCGTACGTTCAAGGGGATTGTCCATGAAATATCTAATTCAGCTATCTCCAAGGCTACCGGAACTCAGGAGGAAGTCACTAATTTTTCTGTAAAGATTCACATTTTCAATCATGACCGTCTGCTTAAACCAGGGATGAGTGCAACTGCAGATATTGAATCTCAACGGGTAAAAAATGCTCTTGTTGTGCCCATTCAAAGCGTTACAATGAGAAGCACTGCCGGAATGGCTGAGATCGAAAAATCTGATAAACCCCCTGTTACGATTGCACAAAAAAACAAGACCACCGATAGTCAACAAGGAGTATTTGTGGTTAAAGCTGGCAAAGCATCGTTCCGACCGGTTAAAACCGGAACAACAGACAATACCCATATCATTGTCACCGAGGGACTCAGAAAAGGAGAAGAAGTTGTTTCAGGAAGTTACTCTGCCATTACCAGCCAGCTCAAAGAAGGATGCCTTGTTAAACAGCAGCAACGATAGCACCCTTATGGAGACTTCAGCTGTAATCATCATGCGGGCACTCTGTAAATTCTATACCATGGGGGACCAGACTGTACGTGCGCTTGACTCGATTAACCTTGATTTCAAGCGAAACGACTATGCGGCTATCATGGGGCCTTCCGGCAGCGGAAAGTCGACACTCATGAATATTATAGGCTGTCTTGATACACCGACTTCCGGTGTTTATGAACTGAATGGGCAGCATGTTGCTGAAATGGATGACGATGAACTGGCCAGAATCAGGAACAGGGAAATAGGTTTTGTATTTCAAACTTTTAATCTGCTTCCCCGACTTAACTGCCTTCGCAATGTAGAACTCCCCTTGATATATGCTGGTGTACCTCCTGAAGAGCGCGAACAGCGTGCTGCAGATGCACTTGTAAAAGTTGGGCTGGGAGACCGGATTACGCATAAACCTGCTGAACTCTCAGGAGGTCAGATTCAAAGGGTAGCGATTGCAAGAGCCTTGATAAACAAGCCTTCGATTATTCTTGCCGATGAACCGACAGGAAACCTTGATACCGCTACCAGTCATGATATCATGGATATTTTCGGAGCTCTTTCTGATGCGGGCAACACTATTATTCTGATAACCCATGAAGAGGATATTGCCCGATACACGCGGCGGGTCATCCGTCTCCGGGATGGAAAAATTGAAAGCGATTCCAGGCAATGACCCTGACCTATCGACAGTTTCGTTATGAAACGGCAGAAAGCCTTAAAATGGCTGTTTTCCAGATCAGGGCTAATAAAATCCGTTCTTTTCTTACTGCGCTTGGAGTCATAATCGGTATTGTTGCCATAACCATGATGGGCACTGCTATTAATGGCATTGACCGGGGATTCGACAAAAGCCTTGCCATGCTTGGCTATGACGTTATCTATGTCCAGAAATCATCGTGGACCACTATGGGGCAATGGTGGCGTTACCGGAACCGTCCGGATCTGAAGCCCGAATATGCCGACCAGATTAACCGGATTATTGCCGATAATCCACGCTCGGAACTTCTCTTGAGTGTTCCGCAAATGTCTACCTATCAGGCATCGGCTAAATACAGGGACAGAATCCTTGAGCAGGTTTTTTCACTCGGTACCAATCATGATTATCTGCAGACAGCAGCGGGAGGGCTTTCGGCGGGCCGTTTTTTCACAGCTTCGGAATCTGCCGGGAGTGCTATGGTATGCGTTATCGGTGACGATATTGCCACTGGACTTTTTCCAAATGAGCAGGCTCTTGATAAATCAATCCAGCTGAAAAATCGAACATACCGCATTATCGGGATTTTCAGAAAACAGGGAAAGTTTCTCGGGCTTTTCAGTTTTGACAACCAGATTATCATGCCGCTGGGTGCCTTTCAAAAGGCCTACGGTAAAAATATGTTTACAACCATACGGGTAAAAATAAAAAACCAGACACATATTGAAGAGTCTAAAGAGGAGCTGCTTGGACTGATGAGAAGAATCCGCAGGCTGCCGGCAGGAAAGGAGGAAGACTTTTCTATCAATGAACAGAAAGCCTTCAAGAGCCAGCTTGACCCTATAAAAAACGGCATAGCGATTGCTGGAATCTTTATTACCGGCATGTCGCTGTTTGTTGGCGCTATAGGAATCATGAACATCACTTTTGTGAGCGTCAAGGAGCGAACAAGGGAAATCGGACTTCGCAAAGCTCTTGGTGCAAGACGGAAGACGATTCTTCTTCAGTTTCTTATTGAGTCGGTGATGATTTGTCTTATCGGGGGATTTATAGGGCTTGTTACTGCCCTTCTCATTACTCTCGGTATCGAAAAAATTGTGCCTGATTTTCCGATTCAGTTTTCACTTGATCTGGTACTGGCGAGTCTTGCTGTTTCGGTGATTACCGGTATTATCTCAGGCCTTGCTCCGGCAGTAACGGCGTCAAAACTCGACCCGGCTGATTCGTTGCGTTATGAATAGGAGTGTTTATGCTGATTCGTGAAACTATTACTCAGGCGGTTTACTCTTTGACCGTCAACAAGCTTCGATCATGGCTGACCATCATGGGAGTCGCTGTGGGAGTTTTTTCTATTATTGCAGTCATGACTGCGCTTGATGCTATCGATAAAAGCGTTGAATCCGGCTTGACAAGTCTGGGCGCGAATACGTTTCAGATTCAGAAGAACCCTGCCACCGTGTTCGGCAGCGGGCACAAAAGAAACGTCTATGCGAACAGAAAGGATATTACCTATCAGCAGGCTATCCTGTTCAAAAAAGGCATGGAAGGATATGCCAGAAATGTCGGGTTCACCATTTCCAGCCAGGCAAATCAGGCAAAATATTCTAACCGTACGACTAATCCCGATGTCATCCTGACCGGTGGTGATGAAAACTTTTCCGCATCGAATGGATACGTTATTGTAACGGGTCGCAATCTTTCTGAAAACGATATAAAGTCTGCAAGAAACAGCGCAGTGCTTGGCAGTGAACTTGCAGCAACGCTTTTTCCTACGGGTGAAAACCCGCAGAACGAACTGATTAAAGTGAACGGAGAGGTATATACCGTTACGGGAGTCTTTGAAAAAAAAGGTGCCGCCTTCGGACAGAGCCAGGATAATTTTGTACTGATTCCCATTACCCGATACCTGGATCATATTAACGAAAAAAGCAGCCTCTCGATAACTGTTGAAGCGCTTTCCCGAAAAGACTACCCGCATACTATTGACAGGGCTATCGGTGCAATGAGACTTGCCAGAGGATTGACTGTCAAGGATATAAACGATTTCGAAATCAGAACCAATGAATCTCTCATAGACTCGTTCAGAGACATTCAACGGGCTATCAGTACCGGTGCATTCATTATCAGTTTTATGGCTCTCTTGACTGCAGGAGTAGGCATCATGAACATTATGCTGGTCAGCGTGACAGAAAGAACCAGAGAGATTGGTATCAGAAAATCAATAGGGGCCCCAAGAAGAAGCATCCTTAACCAGTTTCTTTTTGAAGCGCTCTTTCTTTCTCTGGCAGGCGGACTGTTAGGAATAATGATTGGTGTTGCAGCAGGTAACTTAGTTGCGTTGAATTTCAACCTGCCACCTATATTTCCCCTGCTCTGGATAACCGTTTCAATGGTTGTCTGTTCTGTAATCGGCATGTCATTCGGGCTTTTCCCTGCCTGGAAAGCGGCGAATCTTGACCCTGTGGAAGCGTTGAGACCAAAGTGAGAGAGTTAACAAAGAAAGGGTGTGTCAGGATTAAAATTTGCGAGAGCGGAACATGCTTTTGCCTGACTGGATACAGCGTAACAATAGAGGCAACCTTGTGAACAGGTGTTATAACTGCCGATATCCCTGCTTTCTACACACCCGCATGCCTGGCGTTGCCTGCTGTCTTTTTTTGGTCCCGGCATTTTGCGGCCGCTGATGAGTCCGACAAGATTACTATCGACACATCGGCTGTGCGTGATTCCATAATGAGAAAGATCTATATCCTGGCTGCAGGTGCAGAGTGCCATACCATTACGTTCGGCGATACCCGCAAACTTTTCTGCTATTTCACCCATGACTACCTGATCAGGTATTGTATGGTGAATTTGGCGCATCCTGCTTCGGACCTTGCGGTAATCATCAAAAAAACTGATGATACAGCGTTCGGTATACCCGGAAAGTTTTTCGGCAAGCCGGTGAAAAGAAGCAGTGTGCCAGGCGGGGGTGTAAACATCGGTCAAGATTACGGGATCATACCGCCAGACCACTTTTTCTCTCCCTATAAGGCGTGAAAGTCGCTTGAAAACATCAATGATTATTCTTTTATCTCCCACACCTGGTTCGAGTACTGCATCATAGGGTGTCAGGGTAAAGAGGAAATAGTAGGAATACCCCAGGGAATCAATTTCCGGTAAGCGTGATAGGAAATTTTCGGGATTTTTGGTCCAGAATACAAGAGCATCAACTCCTTCGGGTGATAGTATAATCCTGCTTACCTGCTTCGGCTGCATGGGGTTCCGTACCAGTACCTCCCCGGCCTGCAACCGATTAACAAGCCAATCGCCATAAAAAGCCGGGATATCAGTTCTTCTGCTCGCACTGATAATCATTGAAAATAAAACAGACCGTTAACCATCCTGTTTGTAAGACAACTCTCAGGATATCATCATTCTATCCTTTCAAGCAGTGACCTTGCCGGGACTATTGGGCAATTATTGATTCAAGTTTTTTCTTATGGAGTCCAGGAGCTGATTTACCTCGACGAGCTCTCTGCTCATGTCGATAACTGTATTCTGCAACTGAAAGATCAATTCTGTGCATTCGAAAAGCATGGTACTTACCTCTTTACTGGAACCGGAGGTAGCTCCCTCTACATCCGGCTTTTTTTTGCCGTAAAGGATATAATTAACGTCTATGCCGACTGCTTCAAGCTTTTCACGGAGAATATTGCCTATACGATTTTTTCCAGTCACATAACCTGTAACATAGGACCCGTCTTTGGCTCCAATGGCCTTGCAGAGAGCAATCTGAGTTTTGAATTTCTTCTTTATCTCCTCACGAAACCTCATGGCTTCGTTTTCATAAGTACCGTATATAGGCATGTATTTATATTTTATAACGTAACACCGTCAAAACAGTGAAAAATCAGGGGGTTAATTTTCAAAAAAATATAAGAAAGTATAAACATTATCGAAATAATATGTAAAAAAACACACTTTTTCTCTTGGTTCATATCTGGAAATGCTTACAAACAAAGAGCTTATTTTTTATTATTTGTTACAGGAAAGCGGAGGACGTGTTAAATTCCATGATGCCGACATTCCTTTTACCATGTGTTACAGCAAAAAGGGATGCTGTTCACTTTTGTTTTCATTTAATAATCTGCTTAAGAATTGACATACAAGAAAAGAGCACGTTCGAACATGCAGGAATGCCATAGAGCAACCCATGACCTGGAGCTACCTTCAACACCGCTTATAGAGGAACCAGTGATCAATTCAAGTGATCTTTTCGGGATGATCATCACATGGAACTGGCAGATAAAGAGGATTATCCAAAAAACGGGAAATTCAATCAATAAAAGGATCAAGGCACTCAGAAAAAAAACGCTCAGTTACTCAAAAAATAAGCAGATAATAGATTTTGACTGTGATGTCGACAGATCATCCGGCTCAGATAAATCAAAAGTGATAGGCATATATAATGATTCATGGGAATTCAAAGGTGGCGGGGAATGCCATGCACTTTCATTTGTATCAGCATTAGAAAAAAAAGGAACCGTTTATTTAATAGCTGAAACTGACTTCAACGTCAATGAAATAGAAAATCACTTTCAAATTGATTTATCGAGATGCAGGAAATTAATTATCAATAATTTTGATACTTCGCATACGAAGCATTTTAACATTTTCATTAATGCATGTCATAAATCCAACCTTAACAGTCTTGCAGAAACATCGTTATATATTGTAAATTTTCCCCACAGAAGAATATCAAAAGCCCTTGTAACATCTTATTTCTTTTTATTTAATTCCGAATACACTAAAAAATGGGCTTATAAATTTTGGGGAAAACATGTCAAGGGAGACATCTTTTATCCTGTAAGAATGCTTCAATACAAAATAAATGATCACACTTGCAAGAAACAGAAATATGTACTTTCTGTCGGACGTTTTTTTAATGGAGGGCACTGCAAGAATCAGTTAATAATCGCACAGGTATTTAAAAAGATTATGAGCAATAATCCATCTATGACGGGGTGGAAACTTGTGCTTGCGGGAGGACTAGACACAAAAAGTATGCCTCATGCCTTGTATTTTGAAAAAATTACGACAGAAGCGAAGGGATGGAATATTGAGGTGGCTCCTAATGTAGACAGAAAAAAACTGGATAATTTATTTCAACAATCGGCTTTTTATGTTCACGCAGCAGGATTAGGCCAAAACGAAGACCTGCATCCTGAAAATTTTGAACATTTTGGCATTACAGTTTTAGAAGCAACTCTATCCGGATGCATTCCTATTGTTTATAATGTGGCTGGTCCTGCGGAAATTGTTGGACGATTAGGGGGGGGATATACCTACGATTCGGAGTCTTCAATGTATCAGGTTTTACTGAATATGATGCAAAAATTTGATACTGACAACGAAGAACTTCAGACTGAGTCATCTACTATCGCTGAGAATTCAAGGTCTTTTGTACGACAAGAGTCGCAAAAAGAAATCCCGGTTTTTCAATCATTGTAAACAGTTACATTTTCATATTTTTTTCGTGAATATGTTTCACAATACTGTAACATTTTCTCTCTGGATTTTATTCTATCTAATATGTATATAGATATTGAGTGAATTACCAGAATTATTAATACAAGCCGGCAATGAGTAATGTTAAACCCTATAAAATTATTATAGAGTGGAGTGACACTGAAGATTTTTATTTCAGTTGCGATTATGCACATCCTGACCCCGAAAAAGCACTTAAAAAAACTCCAGTTCATGTCAGCCGAGCCCTTCCCTTTATGACCCAGGCAATGGCCAATGTGTTAAGAAAACTAAGAAAAGAGCATATTTCATTTCCCTTGTTTCTTGTTGCACTCGCCTTTAATCACCGGAACCTTCTTCACGAAATTGACCAACTGCTTATGCTTCTTCACCATCATCTTGAAAAAGAACAGGGTTCAGGTACTTTTTCATGTTTGATTTCATCACAGGAAACCACTCCACTGTCATCAAGCCACGGATAAAAAGAACATCACTTTCCTACTCACTGCAGCATATCGAGCACCTTTTCGATTTTTCCATCAACGATTTCCGGCCTGATATGCAGGAGTCGGCAAACCAATGGATAGATATCTAAGGTGTTGAGTTCTTTTGCTGCATAGCCTTTTTTAAACGAGGGGCCTGCGGCATAAAAAATGGCGTGCATCTTTCTCTGGTCCGGATCAAAACCATGTGAACCTTCAGACACCCGGTCATCGTCACCCAGCTTGACACTCCATCCATTATCAGCAAGAAGGACAAAGTCGAGAGTTCGCGGGTTTTTTCCGTAATGCAGCTCGGGGGGGATTTCGTCCGACTTCCAAACACGACAGTGCGGAACATGCTTTAGCGCTGCAAAAGCTTTCTCCCTGTTATTATCCTTTACCTTAAACATCAAAACCGGTGATGAACCCTTGATTTGTGAAAACCATGTCGTGGTAAGATATTCACCAAGTTTCACTGACCTCTTGTGGCTGGTAGCCTCCATCCCATGATCGGAGACAACAATAAAATTAATATCGGGAAATATGGTAAGCCCTTTTAATTTGCCTGTCAGTTCCGAAAGCTTATGGTCAAGATCAACAAGACACTCTTTCATTTCCTTGCTTTCAGGGCCGTATCGATGACCTGAAGCATCTGGTTCGTGGTAATACATCATCACAAGTTGCGGACGTTTATCCACCGGCAGGGAAAGCCAGCTTATAACTGTATCAACACGGGCAGAAAAAGGGACCTTCTGATCATATTTTTTCCAGTATGTGGGATATCTGCCCCTGATCGGGGCCTCGGAGCCAACCCAGAAAAAAGATGCCGTCCTTACACCTTGCTTTTCTGCAGTCACCCACACCGGTTCACCACCATAAAAAGCAGCGTCTTCAACTGCTGAACGGTCACTGATGCTGTAGTGTCGGGCTGAGGTTGGATCATAGAAAGAGTTTGCCACAATTCCATGATGATCGGAATAGAGGCCGGTTGCCATGGTGTAATGATTAGGAAAGGTAATGGAGGGAAATGCAGGCTTGAGTGACTGAGCCCTTACACCAACCTTGGCAAGACTGTCAAAAGTGGCAAGGTGAACCATCTCAGGGTAATCACTTCTGAATCCGTCAAGCGAAATCATGACCACACAGGGTTTCTGTGCTCCGCATAAAGGGAAGTAGACGAGCATCATTATAGAGAGAGCAACAACTCCTGTGATAAGGCCTTTCGTTTTGTTTTTCATTGTTTTTCCTCCTTTGACTGAACTAAGTGAGTGTTTATTGATGTACGCTATCCCTTTCCAGGTAACGCAAAGGAGAGAGATTATGGTGCATTAAACGAGCATGTATCATGACAGTCATATGGTTGTAATTAATGGTTTTAAATAATGGTTTTATTCAAAGTTTTCAATCCCGTTATACACCGGTAACACATCCGCAACGCATCGCTAAATATATTAGTCAAGTGACTCTTTTATCACTTTTCACCATTAAAAAAACAGATATGAAACTTACGGTCAAGATGTTAAAAACCGTAGCACCGATATCGCTTTTTCTTGCGCTGTCAGGAAACGGTCAGGCTTTGGCTGCCAATATTATTATTGAAGGTCGGGTTTTCGACAAGGAAACAAGGGATCCCCTGCCTGCTGCCACAGTGGTTGTCCAGGGTACTACACAGGGTGCGGTAACCGATGCTGATGGTAAATTCAGGCTGGTGGTATCTGATGAAGGATCGCTGAATTTCAAGGCTTCCTATATCAGTTATCGTCCTGAATCGTTAACTGCTCAAGTGACGACAAAAAAACATAATTATCTTGAATTCCAGCTTTCTCAGGAGAATGTTCTTGCCTCACAAATTGTGGTTCTGGCTGACAGGGCCAAGGAACGCGAAACTCCTGTAGCTGTATCAACAATTTCTAAACAGCAGATCAAAAGCCAGCTGGGGTCTCAGGATATCCCTCTTGTACTGAACACAACACCAAGTGTCTACAGTACCATGCAGGGTGGCGGTGCCGGTGATGCCCGTATTAACGTTCGCGGCTTTGACCAGCGGCACATGGGAATCATGATCAACGGTATACCAATCAATGACATGGAGAACGGCTGGGTCTACTGGTCGAACTGGGACGGTCTTGGTGACATCACCTCGTCGATACAGATGCAGAGAGGCCTTAGTGCTGTAAATCTTGCTGTTCCCGCAATCGGAGGCACCATGAACATCATCACCGACCCTACTGCTATGGAGTCAGGTGTAAGCCTGAAACAGGAGTTCGGGAATGATAACTTCTTAAAAACCACTCTTGTCGCCAATTCGGGACTTATTGATGGCAAGTATGCTGTAACCGGCGCCGTGGTGCGCAAAACAGGGGACGGAGCTGTTGACCACGCATGGACCGATGCATCGGCATATTACCTTGGTGCAGCATGGAACATCAACAAAAATAACAGGCTGGAGTTTTATGCGATGGGTGCTCCTCAGAGCCATGGCCAGAACAATAACAAGGAAAATATTGCAGTGTATGACAGCCAGTATGCAAAGTCTCTTGACGGCTACAGTCCTGCGGCACTTGCATCCTATCAGGAAAGAGGACGTACCTACAACCAGAACTGGTCACCGGTCAGTTCCTCTTATCAGGGCCAGCAGTACTGGAATGGTTCAACCCATGACCGGTATGATGCAAATTATATCAATCAAGCCCAGAATTATTACCACAAGCCTCTTGTGAACCTGAACTGGTATTCACAGCTCTCTGAATCGGTCAACCTCCTTTCGACAGTTTACTATTCCGGTGGTACAGGCGGTGGGTCAGGAATACTGGGTACAATCAAACAGTTTAATGCAAACAATGTATCCGGAACTTCCACACCTTTACCATGGCGTTATGACTGGGATGCGACAGTAGCAGCCAATAAGGCTCAGGCTGACGGACGCTCACTGGGTATTTTGCGTAACAGTGTCAATAACCAGTGGACTATCGGTGCATTGTCGAAACTGAACTACCAGGCATCGGAAAACCTTAAGCTTTCGACAGGTATTGATGCCAGAAAAGCGGAAATCGAACATTTCCAGGAAGTCAGAGATCTGCTTGGCGGCACCTATTACAACGACACCTACAACCAGTTTCAAACGACGTCCAAGAAAGGTCTTGGAGACAAGATTGCATACTACAACACCAATAATGTCGACTGGCTTGGCACCTATGGTCAGGCTGAGTACAAGAGCGGTGCATTCACAGGTTACGGTACAGCAGGGATTTCCACGATCAAGTACCAGTTCACAGACCATTTCACTAAGGATGCAAATGGCAATGAACGAGTAATAACAGCTGATCCCGTGACCGGCTACCAGTTCAAGGGAGGGGTGAACTATAACGTCACCAGTGAAATCAACCTTTTCACAAATATCGGGTATGTTGCAAAGGTGCCGATTTTTGACAATGTCATTGATGATGTCACAGGTCGACTGGTTAACGATCCTAAAAATGAAAAGTTCACTTCGTATGAAGCAGGAGCAGTCTACACTTCTCCGGACAAGGATCTCAAACTTCAGGGAAATGTCTATTACACGCAGTGGAAAGATCAGGCTCAAACTGTAAATGTCACCAACGCAGATGGCACTGATGGACAGGTATTTCTAAACGGACTCAATTCCAGATACTATGGACTTGAACTCGAAGCTGCCTGGCAACCTGCAAAGTTTGTCAAGATTGATGCTGCGACTTCATTTGGCAACTGGATGTATACCAATGATGTTAATGGCACCTATAATGATAAACCGGGACATGTGATACCCTATACATACTATATCAACGGGTTGAAGGTAGGCGATGCCCCTCAAACACAGTTTGTGCTTGCCGGAACTGTTTATCCTGTCAGCAAACTGTCCGTTCAGCTGGTCTGGAAATATTACCGTGATCATTATTCAGCCTGGGACCCTTTCACAAGAACAGCGCTTGAGAATGGAGCTCGCCCTCAAAGCTGGAAGATCCCTGATTACAGCGTTTTTGACCTGCATGCATCATATCGCCTTCCACTGGAGATCAAGAAAGCTGAAATCCGTCTGTTTGCACATGTCTTCAACCTCTTTAACACCGTTTATGTTCAGGAAGCGGTCGACAATGCAAGCTATGCCAAATTTGACCTGAATCACAGTGCTGATGATGCAGGTGTCTTTCTTGGACTGTCAAGATCCTGGAATGCAGGTGTAGAGGTGACTTTCTAAAGGTTATTTTAACTTCATAAACAACAAGAGGCGGCTGTTATGCCGCCTCTTGTTGTTTTATTGGCCTCGCCCTGAGATACCAGTCAGGCTATAACGTTACCCTTAACATTTCTGGCCACCCTGACTTCTTCTTCGGTAAAAGGGAGTGCGTTATCCGTACAAATAAAATCTCCACCGATTTTTTTCAGCTCGCTATCCAAGGTTGTCAGCTGATTTCCTGAACAGTTGAAATGTTCTTTAACTTTTTCAGGTGCTCCTTTAAGCGACTCCAACTGATTCATTGAACAATCAAAACTTCCCTTGACTTTTTCAGGAGATTTTTTCAGTGACACAAGCATATTGTTGGAACAATCGAATGTATCGACCTCCTGTGGGGAGCCTTTAAGCGAGGTTAGATGATTACAGGAGCAGATAAAATTACCTCTAACCTTTTTAGGGGATCCCTTGAGAGAGGTCAACTGATTGCCTGAACAGTCAAAATTGCCGGAAACTTCCCGAGGTGCACCTTCAAGTGACAGCAACAGGTTTCCGGGACAGAAAAAATCTCCAAAAATGATGTCCGGCGAATTTGAAAGCGTGTTGAGATGATTATAGGAACAATCATAATCTCCACCCACAATCTTTGGTGAGCCCTCAAGTGTTGTCAACTGGTTTCTCGCACAATTGAAATCTCCCTCTACAAGCTCAGGACAACCTGCAAGCAGAGTTCCAATACCGGAACATATCTCCTCTTTGAATGATGTCAACAAATTACCGGCACAGGAAAAATCACCCATAACAAAAACCGGGCAACCTCCCAGAGAGGTCAATTGATTATTTGAACAATCATAATCGCCTTTAACTTCCTCCGGGCCACCTTCCAATGTGGTAAGTTTGTTCGAAGAACAATTGAAATCACCTTTAATCTTTTTAGGAGACCCCGCAAGCGAAGTCAGTTTATTTCCTGAACAATTAAAATTACCCCTGACTTTTTCAGGACAACCTTCAAGTGAGGTTAATCCCTGTTTTGAACAATCAATGTCGCCTGCGCCATCATAATTGTCCATTACGTCAGCAAAGGTTACTGTTGTCACTTTCTTAGTCATGATTTTCTCATAAGAAAATTAGAACAAAAAAAACTTGGTATGGACTGCATTTAATGCTACTGATTTTCGATGATATCATCAAGCACATTTGACTCTTTATTCATCACGCCAGAAAGAAGTCTATGATCGTTGAGTAACGATTTCAAGGAATCAACTGTATGAGTACAGGCAAAACCTTTCATTTGAATCATGCCAGGTATTGTTCCTCTTACGGGTGATTTCATATGATTGACAGCACAGAAAAAAAAGTTTACAGAGACGTCACACGGCCCCCCTTGCCATGGCCAAGAGAAAATTGTAACATTTATTGTTGGAAAGTTATATGTGATATGTGTGTTATAATTATGTGTTTATTACTTGCTGATTAACCAATTAACGAGATCAATCATGGCAAAAGGAACGAACAAAGCTGAAGGGTTGGCACCGGATTTTTACGAAGAAACCGTATCCGCAACCGAACAACAGGAAGAAGAAGTTAGACTTGCTGCGTATTATCTTTGGGAATCGAAAGGAAAAGAGCACGGATCAGATGTAGAGGACTGGGTTGAAGCAGAAGAACTTGTAAAATACTGACAACCAGTAGACACTTATCCCAAAAGGCCACTCAATATACTCAATATGGAGTGGCCTTTTTTTCTTATTAAATCCGAATTCAGCTGGTCGAAATTCGTCATGCTACCCCCTGTTTCTGATATTACGTTCACAGTCTGTGATAGCAGCCACCAAAAAAAAATTGACTATGAAAAAGGGTATATGGAACGAAATTGTTTACCGTCTGGCAGACAGAGGCATTACCGAAGATCACGCTGCCATTTATATTTTGGGCAATGATAATGGCCGTAAAACCTTGGAGTGGTACTCGCTTATACAACTTCTTTACGATGAATCAGAAACGCGTGGCTTAGATGAAACGGTAGACACCGCAACCATAGAGCGAAGCTATAAGGTACAATGAGAATATTGTAACCTTACAGCTTCGCTGTTATACGGCGACACGATGCGAGGGGCAGTCTGCTACCCCCCGGAATCAAGATGTGACTTAAGACGCTATATCCCACTCTTCAACAATTCTTGTCGGTCCGAAATCTTCATCAAAGCCAAAAATCCTGATACTGACTTTTCCATTTTCGTGAACCACTACGTCAGCCCACGAGAACATCCGCTCCCCTTCTTTGTCAATGTACTCTTTAGAGATAGAAAAGGGAGATCCGCCACCCCCGACGATTACCTGCCAGGCCTTGCCGCCATTATTTTTTTGTGGCTGTTCGGCATGATAGGTGTGCTGATGTCCTGTAAAGTAAACGGCGTGATATGCCTCTACCAGATTCCAAAAAAAGTCACGTATTTCGGGCCTTGCATCAAATCCATCGGTTTTATCTTTATGCTCCTCTTTCATTTTCGGGGTTACATAGGTATAGGCCATTTTATGGCCGAAAATAAAGAACTTTTTAGCTCCTCTTTTTTTTGCGGCCTTAAAGTCTGCTTCAAGCCATTTAACCGGTGCTGAACTATCGAATCCTGCCGGGTCGGTATTGATCATGGAAAAATGATTTTTTCCTACATCAAAGGAATAACTGAGTTGCCTTTGATCGGTTGTGATGCCATCTGTCCCGATTTTCGGGCTGTTCTCAATATTCCATGCAGAGACTTCCTCGTGTGTGATGGATTTCCATCGATTGAGATCCAGAATGAGATCGCCCATATTGGATCGCCAGATATTTTCATTTTCAACAACTGCAGTTTTTTTCTCTATTCCTTCGGCGTTTTTCACCTTTATCTGCACCTCATGGTTACCTGGTATAGGGACAACATAGGTGCCTGACTCAATCAGGTTTGCCATCATTCCGCGCCAATAGGCGTAGTACCGCTCCATCTTTTCTTTATTTGTTGAATACCCGTAGATCATGTCGCCATTAAAAAACAAGGCCTGTGGTTTAGACACTTGCATTTCTCTTATCATCCGGGTCAACACCCTTGTATTCTGAACCCAAAGCAAATCCTGCTCAGTTGCCCCGGGGAGTGAGGGATCTCCGCGACAGTCTCCTACGGTGGTGAAATGAAATACAGCCGGACTTGTTGTTACCTCAGCACGTGCTGTATTTGAAGCACATGGTATGAGGAGTAACGTTACCAGGGTGAGTAATAATTTTTTCATACAAGAGGTTTAACATTTTTAAAGGTTACCGATAAAATTCTACCCATACCTGAAACAGCTTTTTCTGTCCCGTCAATGCCAAAGGCGGTGCAGGATAATGTGCGATTTCGACCGCTCGAATCGCAGCACGATCAAAAACACCCAAACCACTGCTGATGAGTATGTGCGGATTTTGCTGCAATCCGTCTTTCAGCGAAAACTCTACCCTTGCACGGCTTTTTGTTCTCATATTGATAGCCGCCGATGGATATTCGACAGCCGATTGAACCGCAGCTTTTATCTTTGCTGCATATTGGGTCATAGCGTCTGCTTTACCGCCCTCGCCTTGCTCGGCGGATACCTGCTCGGTAAAGCCATCATGAGTACCTGTGGAAACGCCCTGAACTTCCTGTGCTTTTATCGGTTCAGAAACAGTATTTTGAGCTGTTGACTGATCCTGTGACGGTTGAAGGACTACTGCTTTATGCTTTACAATATTTGACTTAACTATTGTTCTCTGCTTTATGACAGGCATAGACAACTGCTTCGGTGCAGATGGGGCAGGGAGCGGCTTTTCTTCGTCAAGCGGACCGTTTATTTGAATAATGGACGACGTAGTGAATTCCGGCTGTTTTATTTGTTGCAACCCGAAAATGACCGCGCTAAGCAATACGAGAATGACGATCTCTGTAACAAAGGCTAAACCTAGCGCCTGAAGCATTTTATCTGCATGCCGCATAACTGAAATCATCTCTCTTTTTTGTACTTAAAATGTTGTTTTACGCGCTGCCAATGCTATCTGGGTAGCTCCCCCAGCTTTAACGGCATCTATGACATGGAGGACATCCTGAAGGGATACCGTCTGGGTTCCAGCAAGTGTAACAGCCGTTTTTTCAGAATTCCGCTGTTTTAACAGTTCAGTCAACTGTGCATAGGTTATCTGTTTCCCTTCGACGTACAAATTTCCGCTTGATACAATTTCAACAAGAAGCTTTGGTGTCGGTATTTGTACTGCGCTCGAACTTGTCGGCAATTTTGTTACATGACCGCTTGCAGGTATCATGCGCAAAGAAAACATGATAAAAAAAACCAATAGGAAGAGCATGATGTCGATCATTGGAATAATCTCAATACGTGCCCTTCGTGGCGTGAAATAGCGCATTATAATTCTGGTGTTAGGCTTAAGAAATTGACTGGAACAAATGCTGGCGATTGAGAATCATAACCTTGAGGGTTTCCATTTGATGCACAACTTCTCTGATTCGTGTATTTAAGCTATTGAAGAAAAATATACCGATCATGGCAATAACGAGTCCTGACGCTGTTGCAATAAGAGCTTCAGCAATACCACCTGTAACCTGAGTTATACCGCTTTGTATATCGGAAAGCACGCTGAATGCATTAAACATTCCGATAATAGTACCGAACAAGCCCAACAGAGGTGCAAGTGTGATTACCGTGTCGAGAAGCCACAATGAGCGGTCCAGTTTTGGCACCTCATGCATCAGGGCTTCCTCGAGGCTGCCTGAAAGTTCTTCCTGGTTCAAATGATCGTGTTCGCCATCAATGGCAACTTCAAGCAGACGAAGGACCGGAACGTCAGTATGCGTTTGATGAAATTCCAGTAATGTGCTTTTATTGATGATTTTTTTAGAACGGCACAGTGTGATCGCTTTTTCTCCAACGTTATACATGTTGGCAAGATATCGCCACCGTTCTATAATGACGGTCAAGGCTAGCAATAAGAGAAATAACATCAGATATAACGTGCCGCCTGATTCGTTGGCCAACTTGAAAAGATGAATAAATGACATGGATGAATAGATTTTTTTCGTTTATCGGTATAAAGAGAAGAGAGGGGTAAACCCTCTCTTCTCTTGTGTAATGGCAAAAAGTCGCAGTGCCTAAAAATCAAGTTTTAACGTAGCCATAAAACTGCGTTCAGGTTGCCATGTGAAGAGGTCTGCAGCAGATGGGCCGGTTTTAGCTGTCATTGATGCAGAAATAACATCCGTATGATTCAGAAGATTGTAGACACCAAGGTTTACCTTCATGCTTTTAACTCCAAAACCCGGACTTTTGAAGGTGTACCCGACGCTGTAATCGAGGGTAGTGTATGGATTGATAGCAAGCAACTCAGAAGCATCAGCAAATTGTTTGCCGACATATTTATACACAAGTGAGCTTGATATGCCGCTGTCGTTATATAAAAGCGCAAGTGCACCAGTGGTTTGCGGAGCATTCGCTATTACGAAGCCGGTATCTATGTTTTTTGCTGAATTAATGGAACCGTTTGTATAGAGTGATAACCCATTGCCAACTGCATAGGCAAGCTGCCCTTCAATACCTTTGTAAATAACTCCACCACCGTTATAATAAACCGGATCAACTGATGTCAGATCCTGAGTCAGCTTGTTGGCAAAATCTATATAATAAAGGTCGGCATCGAAGGTTATGTTACTTGATTTATGAACATATCCGACCTGGTAATTAGTAGATGTTTGCGGAGTAATGTCGGTTTTTTTGTATGAAGGGGAATAATAATATGATATATCAGGGACAAGCATACCTTTTGCAAACTGAGCGTATACAGAAGAAGTCTTGTCAATCTTATAATTCAAGGTAAGGAACGGAAGGGTTGCATTGTATTCATTATCAATGCTTGCAGCTTGACGGGCAGCTTTATCCAATACTGCAGCATCAATCGTCTGTTGCCACTTCATCAGTTTAATACCAGGGGTGACTTTTAAATTATCCGTTGCCGCCCACTCAAATTCTGCAAATGGCTGATAATTTTTCCAACTGGAGCCCTGATCATAAAGAATATTCGATCCAATACCTGCAACATTTTTTTCTTTATAGTTTGGCGTCATTCCAAACAAGTTATAATCATATCTACTGCGGAATGTGTCGGTTGTTTCAAACCAAAGTCCTATTCTAAACAAGCCAGCGTCAGTCTGCTTCGTTACTTTAAGGACATCCCCATATATGGAATACGAGTTTATCTTTATATAACCCGGCATTTGAGTGGCAGAACTTTTACTTCCTCCTTGAGTGTTAACAACACTGTCCAGACCAAAACCGGGTATAGCGCTGTCAGCTGAAAGAGTGTTATTTCCGTACCAAACATAGTATGACGTGTTATCGATACCCCACCCTGAACCTATATCACTCTGAAGCCGGATATAATCAAATGCTGTCGTTTTCTCAACTCTACCGTATCCATAATAAAGTGCTTTGGTCGGATCGCTGGACAAACCAAAGTTTTTGCCATAGATCGCTGCCTGTGCGTCGGTAATACCTTTACTGCCATCTGACTGATAATAGAAGTTGCTATTGTTACTTGAAAAAAGTGTAAGTAACGTTTTTGAACCAATGGGCTGTTCGTATTTAGCTGTCAGGTTTTTTGATCCAAGGCTTGAGTTTGTCAGATAACCATCACTAGACATGTCTTGATAGGTTACCATCAATTTAGAACCACCAAGATCCGAAATAGTGCCAGTATTTACTGTTAGTCCATCAAGACGTGTATTCCAAGACCCTCTTGAATCAAACGTTGAGATACCAAAATCGTTTGAAGGGACCAGTGAATATAAATTAACAGAGCCACCAAATGTTGCCTGACCTATATTACTTGCATTTCCAGGACCACGCTCAACATTGACATGATCGATAATTGAAGCAGGAAAATATGCAGTGGAATGATGTGTTGGCCCGTTGGTATCGCCAAAGGGAACATCGTCGTAGGTTATATTATACTCTCCATCCTTGAACCCGCGAATAGTATTCTTTGCTTCACTCAATCCCGGGCCATTAGTTGAGATACCACCGCTTACACCCGGTGCAATAGCTGCTATGGCTGTATAATCGGATACAGGAGACTTTGCATCTTCAAAAAAAGTTCTGTCAATTACAGATTGCGGCTGTGTTGCCTGAAGAGATGATTTTGAAGGGGCAACAGCAGAAACACCACCCTCACTGCCTTGAGAGCCCACGGTACCCAAGTCAGTTGCTGTTTCGGCATGAACACCTAAAGGAGAAAAAAGACCTAATGTTACTGCTGCCAGAACTAATGGCTTTGCATGACCTTTCTGTTTTTTACAACTTCTTATCGACTGCGGCACTAATCACCTCCTTAAAGATTATTTTTATATTTATACCAATTACCTGCGTTGACTGCTAATTATTCTCTATGCTTCAATTTTATATATAATGATTAAAACATACTTAATTTTAATTAACATATAAATGAGTTATTGTGAAGATATTGTGAATTAATTATTTCGGAATTATTATTTATACACAATTATAGTCTGACATTTTCTTGTTAATAAAATTACAGTTACGCCCTTAATACATTAAGGATTTATCAGAATATCAACTACGTCTACGACATTGAATTGGCATTTATTTTGCCATTAATTATAATTAATATACAGTGGCTTATATTAAGAATCTGTTACGGAATTGTGGAGAAATCGAAAAAAGCCAATCTTATTCAGTAATGCATTACACGATTATAGCATTAAGGAATAACTCACTTACTGCAATACCAATAATTACGTCTCCATGAATTCCTTCTGGAACAATGATTGATGGGATGGATGTAAAGAGGCGGGAAATTTTTACTTGATTTGACGTTAATCCTTCAGGCCCTTGAAAAGCTTAAGAAGGATTTTTTTACCTACAGGCTCTTCCTCCAAAAGTGGAACAAGTGCGTAGCGAGAAGCATGATTACGGGCTATTGTGTCAATTTCGTTGATTTCATTATGTGCCCGCTGCTTTAAGAGAGGAGAGCGGGGCCCGGCAGCTGCCACGCTGTTATTGATGATCCATGCCCACGGTTCGATGCCGGCCCTACGCAAATCGGTCTGTAGATTGACGGCTTCAAGCACCGGGGTTGTTTCAGCTAATGTTACTATTATTACTTTGGTCTGTTTTGTGTTTTGAAGCCGCATCATCGGTGTGACTTCGTGCAGGCCGGTGTCGCCTGACTGACGGCTGACTTCACGGTGATATGCCCCGGTCGCATCGAGAAGTAAAAGAGTGTGGCCTGTGGGAGCTGTATCTATGACAATAAATTTTTTGTCGGCCTCACGAATGATTCGTGAGAATGCCTGGAAGACTGCAATTTCTTCTGTGCATGGCGAACGCAGGTCTTCTTCAAGCAGGGCCAGTCCTTCAGTATCGAGATGAGCTCCTTTGGTGTCCAATACCTGATGACGGTAGCGTTCAGTTTCTATTTCAGGGTCAATGCGGCTCACGATAAGGTTTTCCACCGTCCCGGTTAACGTACCGGCAAGATGGGCTGCCGGATCGGTCGTTGTAAGGTGTGTTGGCAGACCGCGATGTGCTAACTCAAGGGCAAATGCTGCGGCTAAAGTGGTTTTGCCAACTCCTCCCTTACCCATAAACATAATGAGGCCATGACTGTCGGCAGCAATCTGATCAACCAGTGATGAAAGCCCTGGAGCCTGGATGCTGATTGGCTGATTGGCTTCACCTTTCAAGAAAGGTGTGTTTTCGCTGAACAATTGCTTTAAAGCATCAATGCCTACAAGATTGAAGGGCTTGAGAGTCACTCGATCGCAGGGTAATGTTTTGAGAATACCCTGCATTGCTGATAGTGCCGTTTGCTCACGGGTAAAAATAGCCTTGCCAAGGGAATCCTGCAGGGTTTCGCTGTGGGGTAACAGTCCGTTTATGACAAGATATTGTTGTGAAATGCCTATAGCGGCAAGTTCATTATAGGTTCGTGCGACTTCACGCAATGTAGCTTCCTGAGCTCGAGAGACTAAAACCAGCCGTGTGCGCTTGGAGTCGGCTAAGGCTTCAACGGCCGCTTTATACTGTGCGCGCTGCTTCACAAGCCCGGCTAATGGACCGAGGCACGATGCATCGCCTTTTCCTTCCTCAATAAAACTGCTCCAGGCACCGGGCAGCTGAAGCAACCGGATGGTGTGGCCGGTCGGTGCTGTATCAAAAATGATATGATCGTATCCGGCATGCAAAGCTCGGTCAGTCAGTAACGAAGTGAATTCGTCGAAAGCGGCGATTTCAGTAGTACAGGCGCCGGAAAGTTGTTCCTCAATGCTTTCGAGCACCTTATCAGGGAGTAAACCGCGTACGGGATTAACAATGCGGTCACGGTATTCCTGAGCTGCTGCCTGGGGATCAATTTCAAGTGCAGACAAGCGATCAACAGCGGTAATTTCTGTAATGTGATTGCCGATACTTACACCAAAAACCTGACCGACGTTGGATGCCGGGTCAGTGCTGACGAGAAGCACTCTTGTGCCTGCGGTGGCAAGTTGCACGGCGGCTGCACAGGCAATGGACGTTTTGCCGACGCCACCTTTTCCAGTGAAGAAAAGGAAGCGTGGCGGATGCTTTAGAAAGGTCATAATTATGAGAGTGTTCAGCAGCAGTTTCGGCCTGAGCAGCAACTTTTTGCTGGTTGAGATTCAGTATCAGTGAGTGAAAAATCCGCCCAACAGGCCAACTCTGCCCGTGTAGGGTATCGTCCTGCCAAGACTATATCGCCATCAAGGAGAATAAGGGGAAGGCCTTCCTGGCCTGAAAAATCAAGGAACGCCTTTACAATTTCATTTTCTGCGAAAGCCATCGGCTGCTGTGCCAGATTGAATCGTTCAACCTGTGCACCCTGTTGTTTTGCCCACTCTACATCTGCAGAGAAGTTGATCAATGCCTGATCGGCATCGACACCACACACACCGGTGGAACAACAAAGGGCAGGATCAAATACCTGTATTTTTTTCATAGTAACCCTTGATTAGCCGTTAATTGAAGTTGAAACTGAAACATCTTTAAGCCATGAGGTTATTTTTTCCTGAAGTTCATCACGTATCTCACGGAAACCGCTTAACTGCTCTTCTATTGTGCCGGTTATAGACGCAGGATCATTGACTGGCCAGTAATAGCGTCTTTCGTTTGGAAGTCCTGGCCACACCCTGGGACAAGTTGATTGCGCTTTGTTGCAAACAATAATCAGGTAATGTATCATCATTCTCCCAAGATATACATCTACTGCTTTCGGTTGCTGAGCACTGATATCAATGCCAATTTCCTCCATAACTTTTATCGCAAAAGGATGGACATCATTGTTTGGCTCAAGCCCTGCACTTAATGCTTCGAACCGCTCTCCTGCCAAGTGCCGAAGTAATCCCTCAGCCATCTGGCTGCGACAGGAGTTGCCAGTACAAAGAAAAAGCACGTTTTGTTTTTTTTGCATACTGAATGTTTATTTAGAGGTTGAAATCAGGCTTCTCTTGATTCTGTGAAATATTTTCCTTTTAACCATAAGGCGACATTTACAAGTGCTATCAGTGCCGGCACTTCAACGAGTGGTCCTATGACTGCGGCAAATGCTTCTCCAGAGTTAATGCCGAATACAGCTATTGCGACGGCAATGGCCAGTTCGAAATTGTTGCTGGCTGCCGTGAAAGAGAGAGTGGCTGTTTTGGAGTAATCGGCACCTGCCTTGTGACCCATATAAAAAGAAAGAAAAAACATGATCACGAAATAGAGCAGGAGGGGTATGGCGATACGTACTACATCGAGCGGTATTTTAACGATATATCCACCTTTAAGAGAAAACATCACAACAATAGTAAAAAGCAGTGCTATGAGGGTAAGCGGACTGATACGGGAAATAAATTCGGTCTCATACCACTCTTTTCCTTTGAGACGAAGCATGAAAAAACGAGTTATAAAACCCGCAATAAATGGAATACCAAGATAAATAAAGACTGATGCTGCAATGTCCGCTATGGAAATATCAACCGTAAAAGATGTAAGACCCAGCCACTTTGGCAGTATCGTAAGAAAGATCCATGCATAGAGCGGGAAAAAGAGTACCTGAAAGAGTGAGTTGAATGCAACAAGGCCTGCGGCATATTCGGTATCGCCTTTGGCAAGTTCGTTCCAGACAATGACCATGGCAATGCATCGGGCAAGGCCAATCATAATAAGGCCTGCCATGTAGTGAGGCATATCGGAGAGCAGCAGCACCGCAAGGACGAACATCAGAATTGGCCCGATTACCCAGTTCTGAACGAGCGACAGGGCGAGTACCCTGGTGTTGCGAAATACATCGCCAAGTTCCTCATACTTTACTTTTGCCAAGGGAGGATACATCATAACGATGAGACCGGCAGCTATAAGAATATTTGTTGTTCCCGACTGAAAAAGATTCCAGAACCCGGGGATACCGGGAAAGAGATAGCCTGACAGGACGCCTGCACCCATAGCCAGAAAAATCCATAGGGTCAGGTATCGATCAAGAAATGACAACTGTTTTACTGCTATGCTCATGTGGTTACTTTTCGGTTAAAATGTTGTTATAGAATTGTCTGAACTGCTGATTGATTTCGTTACGAACCCGCCGAAAAACTGCAAGAATTTCTTCCTGTGTACCTTTTGCTTCGGCAGGATCATCAAAACCGATATGCAACCGATGTTCTACCTGTCCTGTGAAGAGCGGACAAGACTCATTAGCAGCATCGCACACTGTTATGACGTAATCGAAAGGACGCTGGAGAAATTCGTCAACACTTTTCGGTTTGTGCAGACTTATATCGATCCACTCTTCATGCATTACTTTTACGGCAAGCGGATGAACTGACACGGCAGGCTTTGTACCTGCGGAAAAAACTTCGAGAGAGCTGTCGAATGAACGAAGAAAAGCTTCGGCCATCTGGCTGCGGCAGGAGTTTCCTGTACAGAGAATGAGAACTGATTTTTTCATGGTGATGTCAAAGATGGATTTGGTTGTCAATTTTTTTCTGACGGAGGTTCGATACATTGCGGACAGAGTGACTGAGGTGAAAAATCACCACATTCGGCTGGATTTCCGCCACAGCATGCTTCAGTGAGAAAGGCAATCAGGTCAATCATCAGCGGCAGATTGGCCCGATATCGCTGAAAACGGCCTTCCTGCTCCACCGTGAGAAGTCCGGTGTGGGTAAGTGTCTTCAAATGGAAGGAGAGATTTGTCGGAGGAACATCGAGTGTTGTGCCGATTTCACCCGCCACCATACCCTCTTTGCCTTTTTTTACGAGCAATCGGTATACATCCAGCCTGACCCCGGATGAGAGCGATTCAAATATTGATGTTGCTATGTTATTTTTCATATTCAATAATACAATAATTATTGAAACATTGAAACATAATAATCATTTAAATACAACGTTATTTTTTTATAACGGTGCTGAGATGCGATACAAGACGCTCTGTTGCGATTATGCAAATTATATTGAAGTTAAGGCTTCAAGCAGGTTGTTGTGTTTTGCCAGCATTGTTAAACAATGTAGATTGATTTAATGTGCAATAACGTAACATAACCTATAAATCAGGAGACACTTCATTGTCATTTGTACCATCAAAAGTATTTTTCACCAAGGGTGTAGGCCGGCATAAGGAGTATCTATCCTCATTCGAGCTTGCCCTGAGAGAGGCTAAAATTGAAAAGTGCAACCTGGTTACTGTTTCAAGTATTTTTCCTCCTCACTGTGAGCGCATCAGTGTCGAAGAGGGGCTGAAGTACCTTTCACCAGGACAAATTACTTTTGCGGTAATGGCCCGTAATTCAACCAATGAATATAACCGTCTTATTGCTGCATCGGTTGGAGTTGCAATTCCTGCAGATGATACACAATACGGTTATTTGTCGGAACACCATCCATACGGGGAATCTGCTGAGCAGTCCGGTGAGTATGCGGAAGATCTGGCAGCAACAATGCTTGCGACAACCCTCGGTATTGAATTTGATCCCAACAAGGATTGGGATGAGCGCGAGGGCATCTATAAAATGAGCCACAAAATTATTAACTCATACAACATCACTGAGACGGCTGAGGGTGAAAACGGTCTTTGGACTACAGTTATTTCCTGCGCTGTTCTGTTGCCGTAATGTCACATGAAATTTTTGAAGCTATAATTTTTTATCTATATGCCAGATCGACCAGTACACGCACATATCAAAACCCTTTCTCAGGTTCTTGTCAGGATATCAGACCAAGTTGTTGAACATCTTTTTCATGCTCTGGATGCCGTCAAGCATCAGGATGATCAGGGTGCCCGTCAGTTCAGGCTGGACGACTATGAAATTGATGTGGCTGAGGTCGATCTGGAGGAACGATGCCTGCGATTTCTTGCCTTGCAGCATCCGGTAGCCAAGGATTTGCGCACTATTATAACCATCATAAAGATCAATGATGATCTGGAGAGAATTGGTAAACTTGCTCTCCATATTATTGAAAGAATGCACGACATAACTCCGGAAATGATGGATTCGTTCGGTCTGGAAACTATGGGTATACAGGCGGGAGAAATGGTATCAAAGTCGATTGAAGCTTTCATATCAGAAAACCCTACGCTTGCACATCAGGTTTGTACTCTTGATGAAACCATCAACGCAGCACATCGCTCAGTCTTCAACAGCATATCGGCTCGTATGAAAGAACAGGATGCCGATGTTGACCAGTTGATTTCCGCTTTAAGCATATCGAGATATATTGAGCGCCTTGCCGATCATGCAACAAGAATTGCCCATGAGGTCATCTATCTCGTTACCGGGGAAATCATCATGCATAAAGAGGGGTTTTATTCGCACCTTATTACATCGTTTTCGGGAGATATTGACTAAAAAGGAATTGAACGGTAACTTATCATTATTGTAATAACTAAAAATCCGGGGATATAGCATGTCTCAAAAAGCAACGAAAGTAACCTTTGCCGATGTTATGGGAACACTTGACGGGAAAGGCGATATCGATTGTTCACATAAGGGGTTGACTTCTCTTGAAGGTTGTCCGGAGAAAGTTAAAGGAGATTTTAATTGTTCAGGGAACCGGCTCACAACTCTTGAAGGGGCTCCGAAAAGCATTAAAGGGAGGTTCAACTGTTCTAATAATCAACTAACAACTCTTGATGGAGGACCTGAAGATGTTAAAGGGGATTATGATTGCTCTGAAAATCAACTGATTTCTCTGGATGACGGTCCTATTTATGTTATGGGAGATTTTTCGTGTGCAGGCAATCAGCTAACATCGCTTAAGGGTGAGATTTATTCGAGTAAGGGAACGAAGCTTGCAAAGTGCCTTGAGATTGTTGAAGGAGATTTTAATTGCTCGGACAACCAGTTGATAACCCTTGACGGAGCACCTCTTATTGTGGGTGGTGATTTTTTCTGCTCACACAATCAACTCACGACACTGCAAGGTGCACCTAAAAAAATTCCAGGGGATTTTGATTGTTCTCGCAATCAGCTCGCATCTTTTGATGAGTGTCCTGAAGTCATTCTTGGCGATTTTTTATGTGCCGGCAATCAATTGACATCACTTGAAGGATTACCTCGAGAAGTTGGAGGCAATTTCAATTGCTCGATGAATCAGTTGACTTCACTTAAAAATTGCTATAAAAAATTCAAGGGCGCTTTTAATTGTTCGGGGAACCAACTTGATTCTCTTAAAGGTGCGCCTCAAGAGGTTGGATCTTTTGAGTGCTCAAATAATCAGCTGACTTCACTCAAGAGGGCTCCTGAAAAAGTCAGAGGTTTTTTTGACTGCTCCTGGAACCTCCTGACATCGCTCAAAGGCGCACCAAAAAAAGTAAAGGGTAATTTTGACTGCTCTGGAAACCAGCTTACAACTCTTGAATCAACGTTACAGACCGTTGGTGGAGATTTTATTTGCGGGGAAAACGCACAGCCTTTTATTGAGGAGGAGATTCGAACAATTGTATACGTAAACGGTCACATTATTGTATAACTCTTTCTTCGAATTTGGTATTACAGAACTGCAGCATCACCTTCTCCATTATTTTTTTCCGGCAATAGCCCAAAGTCTATTGCCGGAAAAAAATCCTCTTATTTTGATGAAGTAAATTTAAACGCGTTGGTCAAGTCGCCTGACTGTGGCCTGACCCCTGGCAGTGGTTCAAGCTGAAAGCGTTTTGTAATGAATTTCAAGATGGACGTTGTATCGTAATAGGTATGATCGACATAATGAGTTTTAGCGAATGGGGATATAACTATTGCCGGTATACGTAAACCAGGCCCCCATTTATCGCCGACCGGAGGCGAAACATGATCCCAATACCCACCGTTTTCGTCGTAGGTTACGATAATCGCCATCTTCTTCCATTGCGGACTTTTCTGTAACTCACGGATAACTGATGCAAGGTGCCGGTCTCCAGTCATCACATCGGCATAGCCGGAATGCTGGTTAAGATTGCCCTGGGGTTTATAAAATACTACAGCCGGTAGGGTGCCTGCAGCAATATCTTTTTGAAAATCCGTATAGTCTTTAAGATGAGTTTTTCGTTCAAGAGAACCGGCAACGGTTGCTGGATCAAATCTTTTAAAATAGTTGAATGGCTGGTGGTGAGTCTGAAAATTAGAGGTTTTACTGTTATTGATAACTCCTCGATTCTGTAATGCTTCGTTCCAGGCCCCTGCATACCATACCCACAGCACTCCTTTATCAGTTAAAGCGTCACCGATTGTTTTATAATCCTGTGGAGTAAGCGGGTTTTTTGACACGTCGGCCAGTTGAGGGTTTCCGTCTGCAGCAGGCGGGATTCCACTAGGCTGATATGGAGGCTGCATGGTATTAACCGCATAGCCATCGGGAGTTAGGGATTGGTCTGCTTTATACACTGCTTTACCAGATAATGCGCTGACTGGAGAGCTTGAAGCAAGACTTAATGACGGACTCTCCTTTTCGACAATGCTCTTGAGATTGTCTGGCGCATCAGGATAGAGCGGTGTCCGGGCACTGATTAACCAAAAATGATTTAAAAAGGAACCACCAAAAGCACCCATAAAAAAATTATCCGCCAGGGTGTATTGTTTTGCGAGCTTCCACATTTGCATGACTGAACCATCGTAGTAGCCCATTGCTAAACCGCCTACGTCAGACCAGGCTGCAAACATGTTGTTTTTTCCATGATTAATCTGCATCTGGCAATTATAAAACCGATGCACAAGATCAGGAGTTACCTGATCGGGCTGAAGGCCAACAGGTGGAGCGTCAATACGAAATGGTGCATTCGGCAAATCTTTGACCAAGCTCAAATTATCAGCGCCAGGAGTGCCTGATGCATTCCAGACAGCTGGAAGCGTTTTAAGAGGTGTAACTCCATCCCTGTCTACCTGTCGGTAATTTTTAACGTTGGCAGGTTTACCATTCGCCTGTTTAAAAATACCGTTCGCACCCGGAAACAATCCGTATAAATTATCAAAACTCCGGTTTTCGGCATAGATTACAACTATGGTCTCTATTTGCCGAAGAGCTGAATTCTTATCCCGAGAAGCACCAACTGCCGGGCTCCATATTGAACACAAGAAGAGGGCAATCATCACCATAAACTGCCACCGTTGTGTTACTTTTGCTGCATGTTTTTTTACCATGTTCCCCCTTATGCTCTTTGAAGTTACTTTAAGCGGTTTTTGACATTACTTGTGTGTTGTGTCACATGAATTCGGTCTTCAACAACAGCTGTTTAAAAATAGCATAAACTTTCCGGCAATTTCTGTTTCGGGATGTTACGCTTTGGAAAAAATATGTTCTCTTTTGCTCTGCCTATTGCCCATACGATGACAATGAATAGTCTGCGACTCAATATTTCGACACCTCACGGACAGCTGAAAAAAGCGTTTCTGCTTTTGCTGATAGTTTCTGGCTTAATCTGTATGTGCCCGAACCCCGTCCTGCAGGCATTTCAAATAGAGAAAAATGCCACGCCTCGATACATTTTTCTGTTTATCGGGGACGGGATGGGTCCCCGGCAGGTTAAACTTTCGGATGCCGTACTTCAGGATGGCCAATCGCTTGTTATGACATCGTTTCCCGTACACGGGCAGGCAACCTCCCATGCTGACAACAATGCTGTAACCGATTCAGCAGCCGCCGGCACAGCGCTCGCAACCGGCAGAAAAACAAGTATCGGTACGATTTCAATGGCGACCAACCACATAGACACACTCAGAACCGTTACTGATATTGCGCAGAGCAAAGGCATGAAAACCGGTATTGTAACAAGTGCGGGTATTGACGACGCTACACCTGCCTGTTTTTATGCCCATAATATCAGCCGCAACAATTATTACGATATTGCTGTACAGATGGCGTCAAGCGGTGTTGATTATTTTGGAGGAGGTTACGCTTTCGGCAACTTCCCTGAACAGATAAAAAAAGCAAAAACCTTTCAGGGCGATATCAGGTCGCTCATGCAATCGGCCAACTATGTCATTGCACATAACCGGACAGAGCTTTCCAGTGTACAACCCGGAAGCCGTTGCTGGGCATACACTGATTACGATATAAAGGCCGGGATGAACTATGACATGGACCGCACTTCACGGGATATTGAGCTTGCGGAATTTACGAGAGAAGGAATAAGAGTACTCAACAACCCTCAAGGTTTTTTTATGATGGTTGAAGGTGGAAAAATTGACTGGGCCTGCCATGCTCATGATGCTGCTGCTGCAGCGCACGATGTTATGGCTTTCGATAATGCTATAGCTGAAGCCCTTGCTTTTTATCACCATCACCCTGCTGAAACCCTTATTATTGTGACGGCCGATCATGAAACGGGAGGCCTTACGCTTGAAGATGGCTCAATAAGTTCTGAAACTCAGCTCAAGCTGCTTCGCAACCAGAGCATATCACAGCAAGGATTTACTGAAAAAGTGTCTTTATGGAGAAAGAGCAACAGTCTCACTTTTCCTATGGCACTTGACAGTGTGAGGGTTTATTACGGGCTTCGCATTGCCGGGAAAGATTCATCGCTTGTTCTTACGGCATTGGAGCGCGATACCCTGATGGAAACCTATAAGTCGAGTATGAAACAGCAAAATAGCGATAACCACGGAAAGGAATCTGCTGATATTTTTACCCGGGCAGTTACAAATATCCTCAACAGAAGAGCGGGAGTCAGCTGGAGTACCCATAATCATACAGGAGCACCGGTAGAAGTTTTTGCCAGAGGCAACGGCGCCGAAGCCTTCAGGGGGTCTTACGACAATACTGATATTGCGAAAAAACTATATACAATAATGACTTGCAGAGATCAAGTCACCCTTCAGTCACGGTAGCTGATTGTGAGACAATCCTTGTAATCATCTGCACTTTTGTGTTCAGGTGACTATGCTGTATTAAACGCAAGCTTATCACTTATCGAGATCCTCGATTACCTCCATTGCATAGACAACACCTGTTTTTTTATTAAATACCCACAATTCATAAGCCTTTGCGTATACGAAGTGTTCAACTTTATGATACTCTTGATAAGTGCTTGATGCCGGGTTTTCGCTATCAACACTTTCGCGGGTTACTCTCCATGATTTACCGTGTGGAGCTATTTTACTTAGTATCAGTAACGCTATGTCGTTTCTAGACAATCGTGCGTCTTCAGGAGACATAAAAAACAATATTTCACGCTTTATATGGGCATTATCATTCGTAAGTGTTAACCCATAATCATCGGCCCGGTTGTTTGATACCTTGACTTTTACGCCCAAGCTCTTACTTTTATTTATGACAGCATGTGTTTGGCTGGATCTTTTAATCATCACGTTAACGTGTGTTTCCAATTCATCTCCATACGGATCGAAGTCATAGCGACCGGTGACAGGAGCATATATTCCTACCATCATCTGTGTTTCGGGATTGTATAAGGATCTAAAGTGATCCCATTCTCCACGTCGATTTTGGTTGTTATCATTATCTTTAACGAAAGCATAAAAATCTTTAGGGATAGTATCAGCTACCCTTTTATTGAAAGACTCCTGAGTTTCAAGCTCATTTTTCTCCGGAATCTCTTTATGGAGTTTATGGAATACAGATATGATATTTGTTCCCGTGTAATTCGCAGGCAACCGGGTAACAGAAGGATCGAATGACATAAGAGGCATACCTATGCCCGCTGATTGATCTAAGCCGGTAACGTTCTTATCTTTTACGACCGACTTTACAACAGCGCCATCCGACACCTGAAGAGCCATAGTCGCTAATATAACCGCGATAAAAAAGGTCTTGAGTTTCATATATACAGCCCGTTGCATTGATCTTTATTGTCCGATTATGAAAATTCGGGTATTCCCGGGGCGAAAGCTTCTCTGTTTGTTCAATTTTAATGTAATGAATATGTCGCCTGTGCAAAACCAGTTTAAACCTTTCCGCCGGTTAAAAAGGTTAGGGAGGTGAAACGGAAAAACCCCGGTATTGCGCCGGGGTTTTTCCGTTTCACGTCGATCGCTATCGTTATCATAATGAGCGAGTTATTCAGCGCATCTTATCGTACGTCTCAAAGGATTTTCAGTGTTAACCTTTACTATTTATCTCTTCTGTCACAGAATTATCGCCAAATGAGCCTGCTCTTTTAAAATCTGATGCCGCGCCTTGTGTGTCACCCAGATAGGATTTAGCAAGAGCTCTGTTTTTGAAACCTTGAGCATCTAAGGGGGTAGGGTCTACCTCTATTGATTTTTCAAAGTCTGCTCTGGCCGCTACAACCGCACCTATTGCACGTTCTGCAACGGCTCGGCTGTAATAGGCTTTTGAAAGGTCGTCTGAGCGCAGTTTTGGGCTATTTTCGATGGCTTTGGTGAAATCCGCTATAGCTTCCTTATTTTTACCGGCTTTAAGCTTGGCTTCGCCAGTGATCATAGACGGTATATTATGTGCATAAGCGGCATTACCTGCTAGCATCATATTCAAAGCTGCAACAGATAAAAAACGGGATGAGTTGTTCATGGTATACCTCGCTTTGTATGTTGATGTATTAAATATTATCGCGGGATTTGAACAGTGTCTTCGTAACTGACGCCATCAAAAAACCACACGCTCTATATGTAATCAACACTCCCTTAAAAGGGAGTTAAAGCAACCTTAAATTTGCATAAAAAATACACCGCCCTGAAAAGGGTCAAATGCTTCTATGCTGATTAATTCGTGTATAGTGCAGGGAGGCCGGTTGATGGCACAAGCACCTGGAGGAAAAATGAAGGTGGAAGGTTATGAGGCAATCTCATACAATATTCTTAGGGACAGGTCAGGAAGCGTTTTTAACTTACCGCGATATAGTCTTTATCTTTTGTTGCGTCTTCAATGACCGGCAACCCGAAAAACATTTCTTTGCCCCCGACGCTTACTGGTGCGATCTGTGTACCCTTGAACTGATCCCTTATCTGCTTCATTAATTCAGGATGGACGGTTACAGCCGATGGTTTTTTGATGGTACGGAAACCATAAAGAACAGTAGCAAAAAGTTTTTCACGAAAATACACACTTTCCATCTCTCTCCGACCGTTTATAGTATTGTGGTTGCGACTTGAATTCTCTTAGCCAATCTATGAAATATTTTACAGCATTCGAAGCCCTCACCTTGCCCCTGATTGATCTACCTTTCCAGCAGGGCCTGTATCATTTTAAAAAGTTCATGCATGTTGACCGGCTTTGAAATGAATCCGTCAAATCCGGCCTTTCCAGCTTTTATCCGTTCATCTTCAGAAGCAAAAGCTGTTTGAGCAATGACCGGCAACCCGGGACGCATTTGCTTGATCAGCATAGTCGCATCATAACCATTCATAACCGGCATTTTTATGTCCATAATCACGAGATCTATTTCCGGATGGCACTCGACCAATTCAACTGCTTCTTTACCATTGATTGCGGCAAAAAAAGTGACATTGTCTAGTTTCAGGCTTTTTTTCAAGAGGATGCAGCTTAGCTTGTCATCTTCGGCTATCAGAATTGTCTTCCCGGACTCCGATACCGGAAACTCCGGAATTGCCTGATCAGCAGCAGGCCGGAGCTTATTCGGTGCTCCGGATGGATTGTAAGGAAGTGTAAACAGAAATTTTGCTCCCCCACTTTCAGGAGATTCTACCCGGATAGTGCCTCCAAGCATTTCAACGAATCCCTTCGATATGCTCAACCCGAGGCCAGCCCCTTCATGGGGACGGGAAAAAGAGTTATCAACCTGCCTGAAACGGTCGAAAACACTCTCTCGCATTTCCTCCGGAATACCGATGCCGGAATCGATCACATAAAACTCCAGTGTATCGCCTTTTCGGGTGTAGCCAAAATCAATTTCCCCCTTCGCGGTAAACTTCAAGGCATTCTGCAACAGGTTTGTCAAAATCTGGTTCAGTTTCAAAACGTCAGTTTCAATGATGCTCTCTTCATCACTCAGTCCGGGAGTATATTGTAATCGCAAGCCTTTATTATTAAACGCAAGCTTAAAAAATTGAGCCTGATCCAATAAAAGTTTATTGAGCGACGTTTCAATTATCTCCAGCTTGGTTACCTTTGCATCAATGCGAGAAATATCGATGAGATCATTAATGAGGTTGAGCATGCGCTCGCCGCTCTCTTTGATGAGGTCGATATACTCCTGCTGCTCTTCTCCCGAAAGATCAGCTTGTTTCAGCAGTTCTGAAAATCCAAGAATACCATTCATTGGTGTCCGTATTTCATGGCTGATATTGGCAAGAAATGCGCTTTTCAGCCTACCACTTTCCTCTGCTTTTTCTTTGGCCTCAACGAGGTCGTTCCACAGTTTTTTCTTTTCAGTGATATCTTCTTTGACGGCTACAAAATTTGTGATCCTGCCGTTTTCATCCCGAATGGCTGAAACGACAGCATGTTCCCAGTAGAGCTTGCCGGTTTTCTTCCGGTTGTAGAATTCGCCCTGCCAGATTTCACCTGAAAGAACTGTATCCCAAAGATTTTTATGCACTTCTTTCGGCATCAGGCCTGATTGAAGAATTCTGGGATTTTTTCCTTTCACCTCCTCAATGCCGTATACCGTCAGGAGCGAAAATGCGGGGTTCACGTATTCGATATTTCCTTCTGGATCGGTTATGAGAACAACCGCCGGGCTTTGGGTTATGGCAACACTCAGTTTTTTCAGTTCGTCTTCGGCAAGTTTCCGTTTTGTGACATCGATCATTGAACCTGCAATAAAATCAGGGTTTCCGTTTTCACCTCGCACCATTTTTGCAGTGTTGCTTAGCCAGGCAGTAGTACCGTCCGCGCCCATGAACTCTGCTTCAAAATTATTCACATAGCCTTGTTTCAGAATAATACCCCTGAATCGCACACCATCCTGCGGTTGAACATAGGATTTCCTTATATCATAATCCAACCATACGTCCCTGCCTGATTGAGGGGATATATTCAGATCAAAAAAGGCCTGGTTTGCGCTGATTATTTTTCCGTCAAATGTAGTCTGGTATAGTCCAATCGGAACTCTTTCAAAGAGCTCCCTGAATTTTTTCTCACTTTTCCGTAATGCTTCTTCGTTCAATAATCGTTCCAGTTCGCCTGAAGCACGGGTTGATACCATTTTAAGTACCGCTTCAGCCATCGAGTGATCGGCAAGCGGGCGTCGTCCGATGACGGCAATCAGCCCTATCGGGTGACCGGAGTGATCCCTGAGGGTAACTCCGACATAACTTTCGGCTTGCAAGTCCTTGAGTACCTTGTCGTGAGGAAAGGCATTGCAGACATTTGCAGGGAAACTGCAGATTTCATTTTTAACGACATCACCGCAGGGAGTGTCTTGCAGGGTGTATTCTACATTATCTTCGAAATGTCCGTCGCTCCAGACAGCAAGAGTTCTGGCCGTTAAGCCGTCTCCTTCAAGAATATCAATACAGACAAAGTCCAGGTCGAGGCACTCGGCAAGATATCTGGCAAGAACATTAAAAAATGGCTCATCCTGTGAAACGTAGCTCGTATGAGACAGAAACCGCAGAACATCTTCAATTTTTTTACGGTCGGTTATATCGGTACCTATACCTATCAGAAGCGGATTGCCGTCAATTATCACTCTCCTCGCGGACATTACGAACCACCGGAATTCCGGCCCGCCACGAAGCAGTATTCTGCCTTCCACAGTTTAATCAATACCATGCTCGAGCACATTGGTGATTTTTTCATGCAAGAGTGCCCGATCTTCGGGATGAACGGTATCAATCACCTGCATATTCGCCATCTCGCTTTCCGGGATTCCGGCAATTACTTCGCGATCGTAAGCGTTCCAGCCTGCATAGAAGCCTTTGTGGTCGATTATATAAAACGGACCGGGAATGCTGTCGATAATGGTTTTATTGAGAGTCTGGGCTTTATTGCTTGTTTCTCTGGCTTTTTTCAGATCGGTTATATCAACTATGAAACCTCCGTATCTGTTGACCTTGTTATTTGTACCTTTTATAGGCGACCCTTTGGACATAACCCAGTGGTCCTCATCAGAAAGATCTTTAACGCGCCATTCTACAGTGAATTCCTCCTCGTTTTTTATCGCCTCGAGAATAATTTTATCTAAGCTTTCTTTTTCCTCCGGCAACATTATATGCTTCCACAGATCGTAAGAGGGATTGCGCGAAATTTTCTCCAGACAATATCTGTCAATCGCTGACCATACGTTATTCGACCGGATGTTATCGCTGGATTCTAAGTCCCACACCCAAGTGCAAGAATGCGTTGCATCCATAATGAGATGCAGGCGATCAGTCGTAACGAGCAATGCATTTTCTATCTCCTTAAGTCGGCTGACATCCGTCAGGATAACCTGACATAGATCAGCGGTTTCGGTAATGACGGCATCGATGCTCACTGTCAGCTGCGTAACAGGTCCTGTGTTCTTTTTAGAAAGGGCTGTACTGCCGGCTTTTTTTAAGTGGAGAAATTCACCAGATGTTGATTTCTGTTGTTTGAATGCCTTGTCAAGAAGTGCTGTAAAGAGAGGACGGTCTTCAGGATCTATATAATCTGCCAATTTTTTGTTCAAAAGCCGCGATCGTTCGGTACCAAGCATCGTTGCTGCCGTCAGGTTCAATTCGAGTATCGAACTGTTCGGCGCTATCGTCAGGTATGCGAGAGGGGCAAAATCATATATATCGGTATATCGTTTTCGGCTTTTTTCCAGTTCATCTTTCGACTGAGCAAGTTCCTTCTGCTGCTTATCGAACTTAATCTGATAAGCTTCCAACTCCCGAGCCATACGAAGCATTTCCTCGGAGGGAGTGGATGAATGCGGAGTTTTTATCTGATTTTTGTCATGAAGCGGGTTCCCTGTTTCGAATTATGCCTTGTAATTGCCGGGGAATGACAACGACTCTGACGCTTATTGCCGATTAACAGGCTATGAAAGGCTGTTGCTGTTGTTTGGGGGTATAAGGTTGTGTCCAGCCATGCCGGGCTTTATTCAATGTAGTAATTTATATATGTATATCATTCACCCGCACTATAACCGGACCCTACATTGCCTGATACAGGCTGTTTTTTCTCGATCGGTTCCCCCTTTACCACTATGGTTCTGCTGTGTAGCTTGCGGGGTTTTCGAGACTCAGGATGCCTGAGCCTTCTTCGTAGGCGAAATGTTCGGCGTACCGGCCCCATTCGATTGCTACCTGAAGGACTCTTTCGGCTTCGTCTTCGCTGAAGAAATCTTCGAGCTCTCGCAGGAAGCGGTCTTCGGGGGCGCGATTACCGGGGCGTTCATCGATGATGTGGCGGATATGGGCTGCGAGAGCTACATGGCGGATGACATGTTCGGCAAAAATAACCTTGCGTTGCAGGATATCGGCATTCACATAGCTTTGTCCAGATGGGGTGAGTTCGACGTCGCCACCTTCGGTTCGGGCAAATGAAAGAATTTCGAGCGCTTCGAGGAGCGGAAAGAGCTGTTCGACGCCAAATCCCATCTGATCGGCAATTTCCGGAAGATCGGCTCTGCCATTGTAGGGTTCTGCAGCAAGGGCTTCCATTAAACCTGCAAGCTGGTTGATTTGGGCACTTGGCAGCCTGTAAGACAATGGAACTACTTCGACTTTGCCTGCGATACTGCGTGGCCGTTTGGTCATGAGTTCGTAGACTTCGTCAACTATCTGGCGGAATGCGGGTGCTTCGCGATCGCGTGGATGCTGGATAGGAATTTTAATTTCAGCGAGAATTCTGCCGGGATTGGTGCCAAGTATGACAATCCGGTCAGAGAGAAGAACAGCTTCTTCGATGTTATGGGATACCAGCAGAATCCCTTTGGTAGGTATGCGGCGTTCGAGCCAGAGTTCTATAAGATCGGTACGGAGAGTTTCGGCAGTAAGAACGTCGAGTGCTGAAAAGGCTTCGTCCATGAGAAGGAGTGTGGGCTCAACGACAAGGGCCCGGGCAAATCCTACCCGTTGGCGCATTCCACCGGAGAGTTCTTTAGGGTAGGCTGATTCGAATCCGTCTAACCCGATGAGATCAATAGCTGCCAGGGCGCGGCGACGTCTTTCGTCTTGAGGTACCCCCATTGCATCGAGCCCAAGTTCTACATTTTCGAGGACTGTAAACCAGGGAAAAAGGGCAAATGTCTGAAACACCATTGCCAACCCTTTTACAGGGCCTGTGACGGGTTTTCCGCAGTAGAGGACTTCCCCGCTGCCAGGTCGTGTGAGGCCCGATATAATACGGAGCAGCGTGGACTTGCCTGAGCCTGATCGGCCAAGAAGCGCGACTATTTCACCTTCTTTGATGGTGAGACTGACCCCATCGAGAACGAGATGTTCTTCGCCTGCGGACTTTTTAAAAGATTTGCTGACGTTGGTAAGATTCAGCAGGTTATTTCCGGTAGATAGTTTTTCCATAAGAGTATGTGAGTCTAGTCGAGACGAAAACGGGTCTGGGACATGGTATAAAGCCGCTTCCAGAAGAAGCGGTTGAAAAATATAACGTAGAGACTCATTACGGCTATACCTAGCACGATGTGGGGATAGTCGCCTTTTTCTGTCCACTGTGCTATATAGGAGCCTAGACCGGTGGCGGTAATGGTTGTGGATCCCCAAGTGACAACTTCTGCTACAATACTGGCGTTCCAGGTGCCTCCAGAAGCAGTGATAAGGCCGGTGATCAATGACGGGATAATACCGGGAAGCAACAGGTGCTTCCATAGTCGCCAACCGGAAAGGCCAAGGTTTTTGGCTGCTTCGCGGAGATCTGTGGGGATGGCTGATGCGCCGGCGATAACGTTGAACAGGATATACCACTGGGTTCCGAGAATCATAAGTGGGGCTGTCCAGATTTCGGGGGAAAGCCGGTATCGGACCAGAATAAAAACGGCAACTGGAAAAAACAGGTTTGCCGGAAAGGCTGCCAGAAATTGTGCGAGCGGCTGAACTTTTGTTGCCATGCGGGGATTCAGCCCGATGATGACTCCGAGGGGAACCCAAACAAGGCTGGCCAGTAGAAGTAATACCATCACACGGGTAAGGGTGATAAGACCCAGCATGAATACTTTGAGAATTTCGGTATGATCAACGCCGCCCAGGACGAAGCTTATCAACATCCATGCTCCGAAAACCATTCCGCTGATCAGGATTCCATACCATGTAACTCCCTGTAATCTGGTGACAAGTGAGGAGGGCTCCTTAAACGTCGATTTTCGGCGTGGCAGTTCAGGGAGTTGTTCAATTATGAGAGTCCATTGTTTACCTAATACTTTTACAACTTTCCGAAGTGTATGGGCACGCTGGAACAAGGTTAGAATCCATGATTCGGCAGCGTCCTGGCTTTCGGTAAGTTCAAACTTGAACTTTTCGGCCCAGGCCACGAGTGGCCGAAACAGCAGTTGGTCGTAGATAAGAATTACAATCAACATGGTGAGGAGCGCGAAGCCGATTGCTGTTAGATTTTTGCTCTGGATAGCTTGTGCTACGTAGGAGCCAATGCCAGGAAGTGTTATTGCGGTTTTGCCTACGGTGATGGCTTCGGACGCTACTACGAAAAACCAGCCGCCTGAAACGCTCATCATTGTATTCCAGATAAGGCTGGGTGTGGCAAAGGGAGCTTCGAGTTTCCAGAACTTCTGCCATGATGAAAGTCCGAAAAGATCTGCTGCCTCCTTAAGTTCTTTGGGGACGGTTTTGAGTGACTGGTAAAAGCTGAAGGCCATGTTCCATGCCTGGGATGTGAAAATGGCGAATATGGCTGCCATTTCTACACCGAGAAGGTTTCCTGGAAAGAGTGCTATAAAGCCTGTAACGGTAATGGAGAGAAAACCAAGAATTGGTACTGACTGCAGAATGTCGAGGAGCGGAACAAGAATACTTTCGGCTCGACGATTTTTTGCCGCTAATGTTGCGTAGATGAATGTAAAGGCAAATGAGAGCAGGAGCGCAGCAACCATCCGGAGCACTGTCCGCAGGGCATACATCGGCAAATGTACAGGATCAAGGGAAAGGGGTATTTTATCGCCTGGAGTGTATGGAACTGCCATTTGATGACTGCCCCATGCTAAAAGGGTGATGAGACCCATAACAAGGGCAAAGGCAACAATATCCCAGAAATAGGGAATGTTTTTTTTAATGTTTTTGTCTAAAATGGCCATAGTCAACAATCCATTATCATGAGAGCTCTTCCTGAGGGAGACAGGATATATACTAAGAGGGAAAAGGTCACTTCTATTTTGTCAGGCGCATCTATTGTCTGCTTGATAAAAAGAAGTACATCAATATGTAAAGAAGTATTGTTAAGAAACTGTTAAAGGATAGCAAAAATCAAAGTCAATGTATACTGCAAAGCAAAGCTCTTGAGGAAAAATGTTTATAATCACAGTATGGCTGCTCCTGTTTGTTACAATAGCCTGAATGATGGTGGTAACAACTTCATCGCTGAACATAACCCATTTTAATAAAATGTCCGATCCTTTGCTTCTTGTTATTGAGGATGATCAGAACCTCGCTAAACTTCTGGAATATAATCTCGATAAGGCAGGGTTCAAATGTCACCTTTCTGGGTCAGGTGAAGATGGTCTTGAACAACTTTCGCGGAAAAGCTATGACCTTGTTCTGCTTGATATTATGTTGCCGGGGATGGATGGATTTGAAATCTGCAGGGAAATTCGGCGCCATCAGCTGTATAAGGATCTTCCTATCATTATGCTTACAGCTAAAGGAGAGGAGATTGACAGGATTCTGGGTTTTGAGCTTGGGATTGATGATTACGTTGTCAAGCCGTTCAGTCCCCGTGAGCTTAACCTCAGGATACGGGCAATATTAAAACGGGAGCGCAGGCAAGGTGGCAAAACGCAGGAGATTCTCAATGCCGGTGGACTTGATGTGGATTTGACGCGTCATATTGCCACTCTTGATGGCAGGGAGCTTGTGTTGACCTTGATGGAGTTTAAACTTCTTGTTGCATTACTTAAAAGAAAAGGAGAGGCTCAGTCGCGGGAACGACTGCTCAGCGATGTCTGGGACGTTGATAAAACTATTAATACCAGAACTATTGATACACACATTACGAGGATTCGTGAAAAGCTGGGAACAACAGGCCGGATGATTAAGACGGTCCGCGGACTCGGGTACAAACTTGAGGAAAAAGAGGCTGAAAGCCATGCACGGTAAAGCTTATCTTAAGTTCGGACTTATCATAGGAATTATCATTTTTTTTTCTTCGATTGTAAGTTTCATCTTCCTTGGTAATCAGTTGTCAGATTTACTGACTGCTGAAATCAGAAAAGAACTCCATAGAGAGATTCTTTTTCATAAACACTTTCTCGAACAGAAGTCCGGACAACTGAAAACAACCGATGAGGCTGTTTTATGGGCTGGAAATACCGGGAATGCGCTGGACGTCAGAGTGACTCTTATTGACCTTGATGGACATGTAATTGCCGATTCGTATGTTTCTTGGAATAAGATTCCTCTCTTAGAAAATCATAGGGGTCGACCTGAAATATCCGCAGCACTTGTGACAGGGTACGGTGAAAATACCCGGTACAGTCAAACTGTTAAAGAGCAAATGCTCTATGTCGCTGTCCCTGTAGGTCAACCTAAACCTTCTTACGTTCTTCGATTTGCCAAGCCTCTTTATGATATCAGAGTTTTCCAAACTGGAATTCACAAAGATATAGAGCGTGACCTGTTGCTTGCTCTTGTGTTTTCACTTGCAACGGGTTTTTTGACATCCTTTTTTATTACCCGTCCACTCAGGACTCTTGCTGACACGGCTCAAAGGAGAATTCATGGTGACTTGTCCGGCAAACTCCCTGATGATCGCAAGGATGAAATAGGGGTGATTGCGCGTGCTTTTAATGTGCTGTCGAATGATATACAGAAAATGCAGCTGAGTGAAGAGTGGTACCAGGCAGTGTTTTCGGGCATTCGAGAGGCTATTATAGTTACTGAAAGTGCCGGGAATATTATTTTGGTTAATCCTGCTGCATCCCGAATGTTCCGGATCGATGGAGGTATGTTCATGTCGCGTCCTCTCAAGCACCTTGCTGACAGTAATCTGCAAGAACTTTTTGCCAAGGTGCATCATGGACGTTTAACGCTGAATAAAGAGGAAATGTCGCTGATGAGTGTGAAAGGATCTCGAATTATGCAGATCAGCTCGATGCCGGTCATGAAATATGGCAAGTTTGACGGGACTGTTTTTGTGCTCAATGATATTACCAAGCTCAGGAATCTTGAAAGAATACGAAGGGATTTTGTGTCGAGCGTCTCGCATGAACTTCGAACTCCGCTTACCATCATCAGCGGGTACACCGAAACTTTGCTTGAGGGTGCGATGCATGATACTGAACACGCTACGGAGTTTCTCCAGATTATTCTGCAGGCAAGTGAACAGCTTACGGCTTTGGTCAACGATGTTCTTGAGCTGTCGAGGATTGAGTCAGGACATATTGAGTACCAGCTTATGGCTGTGGATATCAAAAGCGTGATTGCAAAATCAGTGAATCTTTTGAAACTGTCGCTTGATAAAAAGAACATTAAACTTGACATCAATATACCGGATGACATCCCGCTTGTTTATGCAGATTCTGTATATCTGGAAATTGTTGTCCGTAACCTTCTTGACAACGCCATCAAGTATGTGAATGAACATAATGGGAAAATCAGAATTACGGTGTTCAGGCACGACAATGATGTCAGGATTGATGTTGAAGATAATGGAATCGGTATTTCAAAGGATAATCTCAGCAGAATATTTGAGCGGTTTTACAGGGTGGATAAGGCGCGTTCGCGTCAGCTCGGAGGTACCGGATTAGGGCTTTCGATAGTAAAGCATATTGTACTGGCTCACAAGGGCAATGTGGAGGTTCATTCGAGAATAAACCAAGGCTCGGTGTTCAGTGTCAGCCTTCCCGTTGCGCCGAAGGATGCGAAAATTTCTGCCTGAGTGAGAGGGAAATAATGTTAGTGAACCAGCTCGTATAGTGCTGCATCTCTTATTATTTCCTGGTGCAGTGGAATCCGTACGTCAGGAATGAGATGCTGTGGATAAAATCCTGCTTCAAACAACTCATGATTGATCGCTATGGATGCATCTGTAACTCTTACCCGGTAGGCAAGTACAAGCAGTGATCCATATACCTCGACCTCCTTCTGGTAGATACCGATAAGATTCTCGATTGTTCCTTTGAGCGAGGTCTCTTCCATCAGCTCACGTAAACAGGCATCTGAGGCATCTTCGCCGGCCTCAAGGAACCCGCCGGGTAGAGACCATTCGTTAAACGCTGGTTCATGAGCCCTTCGAACTAGAAGAAGATCGTCGTTTTTATTAACGGTAAAGGCTATTGCTACGGGAAGAGGGTTGATATAATGCACCCAGGAACATGACGGGCAAAACTTGCGATTGCGTCCATGCATCATGACAAGGTCGAGTCTTTCAGCGCATAGGGGACAGTATAAATATGGTTGCATAGTTTCGGTGCTGTTAACAGCCCTGTTTGATCACAAAATGTTTTTTGGGGAATGATATAAAGGTTTCAGAGACGTTTTTTGCCTGCAGTCCTTTTTGAGTTTGTTCAATTTCAAAATAAACTTCGCCATCCTGATGGATAAACTTGAAACGATGTTCAGAACAGATGTTTGAATAATGAACAAAAATATCACCCTCTCCATCGGGATGGGCTATAAACCCATAACCTTTCTTTTTGTTAAACCATTTAACTTTACCTGTTGCCATAACAATCTTATTTGAAAATTATTTCAGGTATGGAACTTGGCTCTGTTCTTGATTTTCTATAACAAGATGTACTGGACTAATGTACTCTTTGCTCTGTTGAGCAGTTGTTAAAGGTGTGTGGAATGATGGTGAACTGTGGGTGTGCAGTTCATTATAGCTTCAGATCGGTCACTATGACTGCGCCGTGAAATCGTTTATCGGGAAAAACCACGCGTCCTTTGGAATTAATGACGAGATGTGGAAAACCGGATTCCTGAAGCATCCTCAACAGTTTTACGTAATCCTTTTTGCCTGATGGCTTTATGATGATATCTGCCAAGGCTTCAACTTTTTTGACATCATGTTTTTTCAGATCCTCCTGAACAAAAAACTCCCCGTTAATTTCCGCCTTTAATTCGTCAAGTCGAAGCATAAGGCTATCCCCTGATTATAATGTTACCATTATGTTATTTACACCTTTGGCTGGAACCCGGAAAGCTCCCGTATTCCTCTTGACATTCCATTTTTTGCCAAGGCAGCTTTACGTTCAAATATTGCCTTGAAACCATCTGTCAGTTCGTGGTAAATTTTGCTTCGACTGTCCTTGATGCGGCTATATAGCTTGAGTATGTCGAGTGTCAAAATAATCCGCGTTGAACTGCAGTTGAGCTCGCCGAATAAATGTTTGCCTACAACTTCAAAACCAAGCACTCTGGTATGAAAGTTCAATGGGGAATGAACTTCACCTTCAAAGACATCGGTAATAAAATGAGTGTAGTCACGTTCTATAACCTCTGCAGTGGCTGAGCGCATCAAACGAAGTGCAACTCTCACGTTTTTGCGGAACTCTTCAAGGATCATGAACCTGCCGATTTCTACATAGTTGCCGGCACTTTTCAACTCTTCGACATTTATCCCCGGCATAAACTTCACGTCGTACTCTTTGGGAATGTCAAAAGAAGGATCGTAGAGAAGGCGAAGCACTCCTGCCGGTTGACCATTGACTTTTGCCAAAAACCAGGAAACGTCCTTATTATCGGAAAGGTCATCAGGAATCTGATTCTGAACTGTACTGATCCAGTTTTTTTCGACGCAAAACACTCTTTTGATTACTTCTAGAGCAGCGGCACGATCGCTTGCACACTCAATCCTCGTGACTGTTACACTGGACATAAATGCTCCTTTCGATTGATTGTTGTTTCTGTAATACTTGCTTTTTTAACTGAACAGGGTTCACCGTATTGCTTACCGGATAGTTCTGAAAGAGAGAGCATTATTTCATGAGTTACATCGGCAGCCAACTTGTTAAGCCTGGGGGTAATATTGCCAGTGCCAGATGTTTCGGCTATGAGTGCCTGATATGCTTTGCATTGAATATGAAAACTGAGCGGCGGACCGATCCTGACTATTGTCCGCCCAAGTACAGGGATTTTTCCCTTTTTTATTCTGCAATTAAAGTCAATGCCTACCGGTACAACTTCGGCGCCTGTTTTTAAGGCTATATGGCCGATGCCCGGTTTGCCACGGAGAAGATGTTCGGGATTTCTGTTGCGTTTTCCCTCAGGAAATATGCCAATGCTTCTGCCTGAAATAAGCCTGGATGTACAACGCTCCACGGTATAAGCTACCGGGTCGGAAGGACGGCTTGCTTCTATCCAGAAAAATGGAGAGCGCTTGTGATACACATAGATTGGGTCGGTCATTTCCATAAGAGTGCCGAGAACAGGAACTTTGCCATACATCCAGTCAATGACAAAACTTATAATGAGGCCGCCAAGGTGATACATGAGCAACACCGGCACCATAAGCGCTTCAAGTGAATTATTGTGATTAAATGCGTAAATACGTGCAGTACCGGAACATGAAAGATGCTCGAGGCCGTATGCTTTGGTTAACAAAAAATTTGGGATCATGAGGAATCTAAGCAGGAGGGCCCTGCCTAGGGATAACAAGGGAAGTGGCTTGAAAAATCTTTCAGAAATTGTATTCATGAGATTCTTTCCGTTACCAATAGCAAGCCTGTAAGAGATCCATAATCATCTCAGTCGAAAGAAAGCAAAATAGTGTTGGTGGATAGTTACGGGTGTGCTACAGTTCTGTAAAATCTGCGGTCGTTAAGTAACTGATCAGGTAAGAAGGTGAAGGCGGGAAAAAACATAGTCGAGCGAGTCTTCATTGAGAACTATTTTTGAATACCCTGTCGAACCAAGTTCGGTTGGTATATGATCATCGTCTGTGATAAATTTTGGTTTTTGTTTTCCATTGTACCAGCAGACCAGGCGGATGTTGTTGCCTTCGATTTCAATGGCTGTAACTGCCCGCTTTCCAATGGTGCAGCCTGAGTTAAATACACTTGGTATGGGAACGCGATTGTAAAGCCCACTCCGAAGACCTATTCCTTTGCCTTTTTTATAGCAGGCATCAAGCTCTGTTTTCAGTAGGGTGATTTTACGTCCAATTTCTGTGCGATGCTCGTCTTCTGTTGATGAATACGTTCTACAGAGGTCCTCTATTTTGTAATTCAGAAAATCAACTTTTGAAAGCGATTCAAAGAGTGGCCGATGGGTATGACCTATAATAGAAACAATTTTTGCCTGGTTTGAAAACTCATAAATCGACTTTTCGATCGCAAACCTTCGACGACTGTTATAGGCAACTGAGAAGTTTCTTATTCCTATAGGTTTTGCGATATAACGGAGAAAAAGGATGATCGAGCGACTGAGGATTGAATAGGTTTCCCACAAAAGTACGGATGCCTGATGTCCATGAAAAAGCAAAAGGGTTTCAGTGCCGTAATGAAATTTTACCGATTCGACCAGGGATGAAGCAAGCTGGTAATCTTTTTCTTCAAGCAATGCTGAGTCATGATTTCCGTAGGTTTTCAAGAAAAAGCCATTTTTCTCAAACCTCTGAAAAAGTTCATAAAAATGGTTCCATTTTGCAGCGATGCTCTTAAGAGGAAACTTGAACAATTCTTCAATATCGCCATTGAGAACAAGACTGTATTTTTCAGGCAGGTAATAGCTGTTAAGAATGGTTTTGAGGAGTTCAGAGTTCTGGCGGAACTCGTCCAGCCTGCCTCCATTTCCCATATGCAGGTCGCTGAGGATGAGAATACGTGATGATTGATCGAGATGAACCGGTTTTGCTTTCTGCAGCAGCCCTTCAAGATGTGCATGTTTTTTTTTGAGAAACCACATGGTGCTTTTACTGAAGCACCTTCCCAGAGTTGGCAGTTCAAACATTAACGGTTATTTTTGTTTACATCCACGGTACAGAAATACCGCAGTTGCTTCAATATTTTGAGCATATCGCATTCTGTCTGGACGACCTTAACCGCATTTTTAAAAAGTCAGCCGTAAAGTAGTGGATTATCGGAAACATAGTCTTCTCTCTATTGTTAACTTCCAGTGAATTCTGTCAAGGAAAGTTCTCTCAGGTATTTCGACCCATACTGTAGCGGAATAATTTTCAAAGATGTAACAATGTTATGATTGGATTGTCGTGATAAAGCCTCTAGATTGGGTGCAACAAAAGTGAAAGTGTACAGGGTACCCTAAACGTCAATGAGTTAAACGAGCGAGAGCCCCATGGTTGATGAGCGTGTCGGAGAAAGCAACCGAACGAATGCCTTTGTTGTCAGTGCCCGCAAGCGCGCCATGCAGAAGGCTGTCAAACAGGCCGGCGAGGGCGTGCTGCTTGGAATTGCCTCGTTTGTAGCCGTTGTCGTTCTCTTTATCTTTTATTTTGTAGCTCGCGATGCGGTCCCGTTTTTCCAGTTGCGCGGCTTCACTGAATTTTTTACCAGTTCAAACTGGTATCCCGCCGACAAACCCGGTGAGTTTGGTGCCCTTGCCATTATCTACGGCAGTCTGATGGTGACACTCGGGTCCGCCATGATTGCCGTGCCGATGGGTATTGCGGCGGCCATATGCCTCAGCGACATTCTTCCGTTTTCGGTTCGCCAGTACGCCAAACCGGTCATTGAAATGCTTGCCGCCATTCCTTCGGTGGCGTTCGGTTTTTTTGCCCTTGTCGTGCTTGCTCCGCTTTTGCAGAACAACGGTGGCCCTCTCTTGATGTGGGCCTGGTGGATACTTGTTTCACCCTTTCTTCTGCTTGCCATTATTGTCGGGTCTGATCTTATGAGTGCCTCGGTGACGGATCCTAAGCGCCGTAAACAGCGCCATATGCTGTTGATTGCGGTGTTCAGCCTGATTGCGGTCTTTCTGCTCTACAAGGTCGGCACCGTGCTTTTCGCCATACAGATTCTCACCGGCACCAACGCACTGAACGTGTCGATTATTCTCGGGTTCATGGCGCTGCCGACCATTGTCAGTGTTTCGGAGGACGCTTTGCAGGCGGTCGGCCGTGACATCCGCGAAGGCAGTTACGCGCTTGGAGCAACACGGGCCGAAACGCTTGTGAAAACCATTCTGCCGGCCGCAAGCAGCGGTATTCTTGCCGCGGTCATTCTCGGTATCATGCGCGCGCTTGGCGAAACGATGGTGGTATGGATGGCATCGGGCAACTCGTCCCATATTCCTGAACCATGGTTCAACTATCTCGAAGCCATCCGCACCCTGACGGCCACCATAGCCGGCGACATGGGTGAGGCCGACCAGGTGACCGGTTCCGCCCGGTACCATGTGCTGTTTGCCATGGGTCTTTTGCTGCTCGTTATCAGCTTTATCAGCAACCTTGTCAGCGAGCGGATTGTGGTCCGCCAGCGGAAGATTCTTTCCGGTCAGTAATGCCTGTTTTTAAGCGAGAGGGCTGAACGCATTTGTCGTGTAACTTTTTTGTCACTGTTGTTATGCATATCGGAACCAGAAAAATACTTGACCGCTCCTTTACCGCTCTTGGTATCGGTTCTATTGTGGTAATGGCGATGGCTCTCTTGGTTGTGCTTGTGCCGATTCTCACTAACGGCATCGGGGCCGTCTTTTTTACCGGCACCATCGAGCACCGCAAAATGCTGCTCCACGAGTTCAACCGTGGCGGTGGCGAGAACCTGACAAGCGAGATTGCCTTGTCCGACCGGTACCGCTCGAAGGTGTACGGCATGCTCAAGGACTTCGATGCGGAACTTGACACCATGACGCCCGAAAAAAAGGCGGAATACAAGGGGAAATACGCGCAGCTTAAAACCGCCCTGCAGGCTTTGCTCGGCCCGATGCCGGGCGATCACGTACCGATGCTGACCAGGTTCAAGTACGGGCAGACCCGATGGGAAAAAGCCCAGGAAAAGCTGCATGACCTGCTCTACGAATCCAAATGGGACAACTCCAATCCCAACATCATGGCGAAGGAGTACTTTGCGCTGCGTGCTCCCGGGTTTGCGGGAACTTCGCTCGCACGGCTTTTTCCGTATGTTCAGGACAACCTTGACAACATGCTGCTGCCGGAATTCACAGTCTATTGGGGGTTTATCACCGACAGTTCGGTTGACTCGCATTTCTTCGGAGGCATCTGGCCTGAAATTCAGGGTACGTTTTTTCTTGCGGTCGGTGCCATGCTGTTTGCGTTTCCCCTTGGCGTGATTGCAGCTGTTTATTTTACCGAGTATGCCAAACCGGGGTTTTTCAACAGCATGCTGCGCAGTGCCAACAGCACGCTTGCCGGTGTGCCGAGCATTGTGTTCGGTATGTTCGGGCTTGCCTTTTTTATCAATACGCTCAAGGTCTCGGAATCAAAAAGCGTGCTTGCCGGTGCTCTGACGCTCGCCATCATGATTTTGCCCACCATTATCCGGGCTGCTGAAGAAGCGATCCTTGCCGTGCCGAAAACCTACAGGGAAGCATCGCTCAGCCTTGGTTCCACAAAGTGGAATACCATAGCGACGGTTATTCTGCCTGCTGCGCTGCCCGGCATTTTGACCGGCGGGGTCATCAGCCTCGGCAGGGCTGCCGGCGAGACGGCACCGATTATCTTTACCGCCGCCGTCAGTGTCGGTTCGGCAATAGGCCTCGCGGATGTGTTTTCATCACCGACTCCGGCACTCAGCTGGAATATTTATAATCTGGCCAGCGAACATGAAGCGGCCAATCAGATCCGGCATGTCCAGTATGGCATGGTGCTTGCGCTGGTAAGTATTGTGCTGTTGCTGAACATGTCGGCGATTATGTTGCGGGCCCGTATTTCCCAAAAATTAAAAGGTTAAGGACCAATGCTCATGACAGCTGATGCCCGAAAGGTTTCAGAGAGTGCGCCGGCACAGAAAACAACACGGGATATTTACCTTCCGCCGGCACGAAAAGAGGTGACGGGAGGAGGAGATGCTCATATTGCGGCCAAGGATTTTTCGATCTACTACGGAGAGTTTGAAGCCGTCAAGAAGATCAGCGCTGATATTCTGTCGAAATATGTCACCGCCATTATCGGACCCAGCGGGTGCGGCAAGAGCACCTTTCTGCGGGCGATAAACCGCATGAACGACCTTATACCGAGCTGCCATACCACCGGTGCGCTCTTGTTTGACGGTGATGACATTTACGGCAAGTACACCGATGAGGTGCTGCTGCGCAAGAAAGTGGGCATGGTGTTTCAGAAACCCAATCCGTTTCCGAAATCCATTTTTGACAACATCGCCTACGGACCCCGTCTGCACGGCATGACGGACAAGAAAAAGCTGATGGAAGTTGTCGAACGCAGTCTGAGGAAAGCGGCTATCTGGGACGAGGTATGCGACCGTCTCGACAAAAATGCGCTTGGACTGAGCGGCGGCCAGCAGCAGCGGTTATGTGTGGCGAGAACGCTGGCGGTTGAGCCTGAAGTGCTTCTGCTCGACGAACCGACATCGGCGCTTGATCCCAAAGCCACGGCCAAGATTGAGGACTTGATTCAGGAGCTGCGGGGCAGCTATACCATCATGATTGTGACACACAACATGCAGCAGGCGTCAAGGGTATCGGATTCAACGATGTTTTTTTATGAAGGGGTGCTTGTGGAGCATGCGCCGACGGCACAGCTTTTCACCAACCCGAAAGACCCGATTACCGAAGACTATATCACCGGAAGATTCAGCTAACAGCAAAACCAGAGAACTCTTATGTCAGAACGACCGGTCCATGAGCTTATTAAGGAACTTTCAAGGGTTCTTGTCGAACTCTCCGATAAAGTATTGCAGAATTTTTCAGACTCGCTGCATGCCATAAAACATCAGGACACCGAAAAAGCCCGCCAGATCAGGATGGTTGATGACAAAATCGATATTGCTGAAGTTGACCTTGAGGAACGGTGCCTGTCGTTTCTGGCATTGAAGCAGCCGGTGGCAAAGGATTTGCGCACGATTGTGACGATCATGAAGATCAATGACGACCTTGAGCGGATTGGTGACCTGGCAGTGCATATCATTGACCGTATGCCGGATATCAGCCCGGAAATGCTTGCATCCTTTGAGTTTGAGACGATGGGTCTGCATGCAAGCGAGATGGTCAGAAAAGCCATTGAGGCATTTGTCGCGAGAGACCGCAACCTGGCCGATCAGGTGTGCTCGCTGGATGAGGAGATTGATGTGATTCACCGTGCGGCATTTAAAAAAGTGACGATGGAAATGAAAAACCAGCATGCCGAACCTGATGAACTGATTGCCGCTTTAAGCATATCGCGCTACATCGAGCGTATGGCGGACCATGCAACGCGAATTGCCCGCGAAGTCATCTACCTCGTGACCGGCGAAATCGTCCGCCACAGGGACGATTTCTACGAAAACCTTCTCGAATCCATGAATGATTGAGGGATGGCCGGATGTACCGAAAAAGATGGGTAATGGCATGCATATTATATAGTAGAGCTTTGTATAACGTTTAGCGTTCTTTGACTATCACAAGCATCATGACTAAAGAGGTAAAGAAAATAACATTCAAGGATGCCATGGGATTGCTCGATGGCAAGGATGACATAGATTGTTCACATAAAGGCTTAACATCGCTTGAAGGATGCCCGGATATAGTGGAGGGCAGTTTTATATGTTCCGGAAATATGCTCACAACTCTAACCGGTGCCCCTCATAAAGTTGGAGGAGATTTTTTGTGTTCTGATAACCTGCTTGCTTCGCTGGATGGTGCACCGTTAGAAGTCGTCGATTTTGACTGTTCGCATAATCAGCTCACGTCGCTTGATGGTTCCCCGACGGAAGTTCACGGTGACTTTGATTGTTCGGCTAACCTGCTGACTTCACTTCATGGTATCCCCAGACGTATCAAGGGTAATTTCGATTGCTCGGCGAATCTGCTTAAAACGCTTCATGGAGCCCCTCATAAAATCAGAGGCGATTTTGCATGCTCGGATAACCAGTTGACTTCACTTGAAGGGTCGCCGCATGAGGTTGTAGATTTTGATTGTTCGCATAATCAACTTACCTCGCTTGAGGGGGGACCGGATGAAGTTAGAGGAGATTTTGATTGTTCAAATAACCATCTCACATCGCTTTTAGGCGGGCCTGATTTTGTTATTGGAGATTTTTCCTGTGCAGGCAATCAGCTTACATCACTCAAAGGTGGACCTATTGAGGTTTATGGGAACTTTGACTGTTCTAATCATAAGCTGACAACCTTGAAGGGTGGTCCTAAAGAGGTTGGGGGGTATTTTAATTGTTCCGGCAACCAGTTGATTTCACTGAGAGGCACTCCCCGTGAAGTTGTGGATTTTAACTGTTCAAATAACCAGCTGACATCATTTGAAGGTTGCCCTGAAAAAATTCAAGGTCACTTTGATTGTTCTGGTAACCAGTTTCGCTCACTTAAAGGAGCCCCTAAAAAAGTTAAGGGCGATTTTAATTGTTCACGGAACATGCTGACGTCACTCAAAGGTGCTCCAAAAAAGGTTAAGGGTAGTTTCAATTGTTCTCAAAACCACCTTGCCACTCTTGATGGCGCTTTGAAAAAAGTTGGTGGTGATTTTATTTGTGGAGGCAATGCCTTGTTATTTACTGAGGAACAAGTTAGAGCTACCTGTACTATAAAAGGACATTATATAGCTGTGCCGATTATACCTTAAGTTTTTGCATTTTATACAGGTATATTCACAGCATACCATACCAGCAGCCCCTTTTTAGAACTTACACGTAATCTGTCTTGATCGATGCTTATCCTCACTAATCCTTGATAGTGGTTTATGTCTACAATGCCTGATACGAACGGCAGGGAAACTGCACTTCCTGATTTTCTCGATACCTCGCTCTATGTCAACCGGGAGCTGAGTTGGATATACTTCAACCAGAGAGTCCTCGAAGAAGCTCTCGATCCCCATGCCCATCCTCTTCTGGAACGGGTAAAGTTCATCTCGATATTCAGTTCAAATCTTGATGAATATTTCATGATCCGCGTTG